>UMHT01023519.1_pt1 | contig 25843 bp, 18 predicted proteins | sample 1965601 | NCBI WGS metagenome assembly UMHT01 (sample SAMEA4836105, study PRJEB28245) | human gut metagenome | biome: gut microbiome; material: fecal sample | place: Denmark | collected 2008 | reverse complement strand
ACTTATAAATAATGTTAAACTATAGTGTTGCGGAATTAAGGTTTTCTATGCAGCACGAAAGTTGAATCATTAAAATAAGGAGGTAAATATGGACAATAAGAATCTTTCATCAGAAGCGTTACTCTCTAATCAAGGAGATATGACTTTTTTTAGATATGGCCTTACCAATCCATAATTTTACGTATATCCAAGCTTACAGAGCTAAATCTGTCAAACTGAGACAACCAAATTGGTACCTCCTTATTCATCCATCCCATAACATTCATCATTTCATCGTGTATCATCTCAACTTCATCGAGATTCCAACAAATTGCTTCATTATGATCTATCCTATTGCGCAAGCGACGGAATTTGTTTAAGAAGCTAGCAACTACCTTTCTTTGCCGATTAGCTTTCTTCACAAAAGGGAAAGCTCTCCTTAAGTCTTTCCAAAGGATACGTTCGTAGTTTCTATTAAAAAGGGAGGTCCAAAAGCCCCAGGTCAATTCTGCTGTAATCTTTGCTGTGGTTATATCTTCTCCTCGTGCAGCAATTTGTTTCTTAGCTGTGCTTATATATTTATTCAGTTCCATCAGGCCTGGAGTTGTAGAGAAAACGACATACCAATCTTCTCTTTTGGCAAATGCCACAAGTTCCCGAACTACGGAATTACGGAGTTCTACCTCAAAGACAGAAAGACATGGGTACATAGCTTCGGAAAGCATTATGTTACATTGATAATGCTTAATTGCCTTTACTTCATCCCCAGGATAGAGCAAGAAATATTTCTTCATTCTATCTGACGAGAAAACTTTTTCGAAAAAATCTTTGGTATATTCCATTTTTATTCTTATCTTTGCAGCGCAGTCCCGGTAAGGCCCTCTCCCAGATTATTCGATGCTGGTGATGACCCCGGGTTTTTTGTTTTTGCAAAAGTACATAAATATTTTGATAGTGACAACAAAAAAGCCTTTTTTCTTTGCTTTTTTTGTTATCTCCCTCACCCTCAAACATTTTTCAATAATTCCTTGCATCTTTCAGAAGAAAAGCGTATCTTTGCAGAAGATTAGCTGCGCTCGGCAATTTGTAAGCAAGCTTACATTGCGCTCGTTTGCATTTTCTTTGCAAAAGAAATGTTCAACTTTTAAAACAAGGAGGTAGAATATGGATTTATTTGATAGCAAAAGACAAGAAAGATTAGAGGCTGCAAGAAAGGCTGCAACTGCTAGTAAAGAGGCATCTTTGAAATTTCTTATAGATGCTGGCATCTTGGATAAAAATGGAAACTGGGCTTCACATCTTAGATAATATGGATGAATCTCTTTATTCTAGACGATCTAATCTTGTGATTGGATTCCATGGTTGCAACCGATCTGTGGTAGAAAAGGTTATTGCCGGTAAAATAGAACTCATAGCCAGTACTAATGATTATGATTGGTTAGGAAGCGGTATCTATTTTTGGGAAAACAATGAAGAAAGAGCTTGGCAATGGGCGAAAGAATTGTCAAAAAGGTCTAACTCTTCTATAAAAACTCCTGCAGTTATAGGTGCCGTAATAGATTTAGGTTATTGTTTCGATTTAACAGATAGTTCTTATTTGCAAGAATTGAAGAATGCCTATGATGTTTTAAAAGAAACATGTCATAATCTTGATAAGGAATTACCAAAGAACAAGCCAATTGGCAACTCTGACGCTCTACTTCTCAGAAGATTAGATTGTTCTGTTGTACAAACGGCATTGGAGTTGAATAAAAAGGCCAATACCCATTCTTACTATTCTGTAAAAGGAGTATTTTGGGAAGGACAGGAACTATATCCTAATGCAGGATTCAGAGAAAAGAATCATATTCAGATTTGTGTCTGCAATCCCAATTGCATCAAAGGCTATTTCCTCCCCAGAGAAATCAATCAGGATTATCCTAATCCATAATATAATAAGGTGTATCCTTCTTGCTCCTCATCAGGCATTCAGGATACACCTTTTTTCTTTTAATATATAGAGGATATTACATATCTTCCAATGATAAGCAGCCCAGACGAATTTCCAGTTTCTTTAATTCAGGATATACTTGGAGCATATAGTCCACCTTCTGTTTCAAGAGACTTTCGTCATAACGGAATTTATCCTTTTTTACCTCATAGATGTCAATAATTCCATCTATTTCATTTATTGCAACGATATCTATCTCATTTCCTCCCTTTCTATCCCAAAACTGACCTATCTGGGTGTATTGTTGGCTTTCGCTCAGTTTCTGGCGGAAATAGCGTTCAAGCATAAAACCCTCTACCGTGGATATATCACGCATAATGATACGATGCAATTGATTCAATGCGCCACTCTCTATGAAATTCTGGTATTTATAGAAGAAGCGAAACCAGAAGATGAGAAAATTGTCACTCAGGATATATCTTACACTCTTGCTCTTTGGCTTGGAGAAGATCGGGACATGGCGTTCTATCAGATTGTAGTGAGATTTCAAACGTTCCAGATATCCACCCACTTCCTTGATTCCTGTCAAAGCCTCAATCTGGGCACGAGTTACCTCACCACAGGCGATACAAGAGAGTATGGAGAAATAATTGGCATAATCCGTACCAAATTCCTCTATCAAGATATTCTTTCCTTCGTTGATGAAAGGCGAGTTTTCTTCAGTCTGCATATTGAGCATTTTCTGAGAGGTTGTCTTTCCATTGCTCATGAAGAGATTGACATACCATGCAACCCCATTGCTCAGCGTATAGAGAGTAAGCAAGTCGCTTGCTGTATAGTTAGGATTGAAGTCATGTAAAATCTCTTTAAGCACATCTGTATCGAAAGCTCGTAGATTGATGATACGATTGGCACGAGAGAACAATGGCTCTTTACTATCTTCAAAGATGCGGTGCATCAGTGAGTAGATAGAACCACTGATAATGAGATTCATCTTACTCTTGCTTTTTGCCAAATCCCATTCTCTCTGCATCTCGCTAAAGATGGATGGATTGATACGTAGCCAATCCTGAAACTCGTCGATAACCAGTGTAAACGGATGGCTTTGGGAGATAAAGAGGAGTTGGTGAAACAGCTCGGCGAATGACGAATAATTGCCTAATGGCATATCTAATTTGCGTTCTGCCTCTTCCTTGAAATCTTGGCATAGCATATTTTCAGACTTTCTTGCCACAAAGAAATATAGAAGAGAACCTTCATGTCCACATCTTAGTGCTAACTCGGTTTTGCCGATACGGCGTCTTCCTACCAGTACCGTCATCTGTGCTTCTTTCTGGCTTTTTGTATAGATGTCAGCAAAGAGTGCCAGTTCTTTTGTTCTATCATAAAACTTCATATCTCATTTTTAATATTATTATCGTAACCGCCATTACCGTAATGACGATTACTATTCTATGCAAATGTACGATTTTCTATTGGATTATACAAAGATTAAGAACTTTATTTTGAATAGTTTAACAAAAAGGCAATTACCTTCAGTATCGGGCATTCAGGATACACTTTTTTCCTTTTTTGCTTTTTCTTTTCTATTGCGGAAGACGCATTTTTCAAAATAAGTCGTCTCCTGTAACCTGTCTGTTGATCTTTCTTGCATACATATTGTTATACAGTCCATGAGGGGTTGTGAGTGATGCGATTATGGAGCCCTCTGCGTGAATTAATGACCTGATTGAGCATCCAGGTGGTAGCACTTCCGCAGGCTATCAGTTTGATGTCGCTGCGGTATGACGTCCAGTCGTTCCAGAAATGTTTTCAAATTCTGATTTGCGGCTTTCTCTGAAATACTAACTTTCTGTCTTTAATTCTTTATATAGAACAAAGAGCATATAGAGGGGGATGTTGATGGTTTTCGAACTGTTGTTTCTCTCGTATGGCAAGAGACTGGTGCGAACCGACCATTTGGGGGAATATTTTTCCCGATATAGTTTCAAACTTTTGGCATTCATGGTTACTCCTGCCTTTGCTTCTAGTGGATATACATCTAAACCATCAGAAATAAGGAAGTCGACCTCTGCAGTGGCTGAGGAAGACCAATAATAATTGGTTTCCAGAGTTTCTGCAAAGTTCTGAAGTTCCTGACAGACATACTGTTCTGTCAACGCTCCCTTAAACTCTTCGAAGATTCTGCTTCCTTCTAATATTACTTTTGGCGAAATCTTGCTCATTGCCCTCAACAGACCTACATCCAGTAAGAATACCTTAAACGATTTGGGTTCTGCATAGGCTGAAATCGGGATGTCGGGCTTGCTGACATTGTTGGTTCTGATGATTTCACCTGCATCAGAGAGCCACATGATGGCATCCTCATATTCCCGTGCTCTGGCTCCCTCTCTCACCAGTCCATAGACAAACTTCTTGTTTTCCTTCGCCAGTTGCGAAGGGATGCTGTTCCATACATAACGGATTTTCTCAACCATATTCTTTGGCGCATGCTTGGAGAAGTCTTTCTGGTAGGCTGCTATCAGTTCCTGCTGGATGCGGTTCACCTTGTTGTAGTCTTTGCTGTCCAGCCACTCTGTAACAACAGCTGGCATACCTCCTATTATCATGTATTTTTTCAGATAATCTGTAAGGCGAGCCTCGAATGCCCCCAGGTTTCTGTTTCCTTTATCGATATAGTCTACCAGCATGTTCTCTTCGTTTGCTATCAGGAACTCTTTAAAGGACATGGGATATAGATGCAGGAAATCAGTCTTTCCTACAGGGAAGGATGTGCCTTCGTGCAGGGCTATGCCTAGCAATGAGCCTGCGCAGCAGATAGCATACCCTGGTGCTTCTTCGCAGAAATACTTCAAAGAGGTGAGTGCTCTTGGCATTTCCTGTACTTCATCGAAGATAATAAGCGTTTCCTCGGGTATTATCATCTTACCATTATAGATGGAGAGCTGTTCTATAATGCGTTGTGGCGATAAGTCGCTGGCAAATATCTCTTCGAGTACATCACTCTGTTCGAAGTTGATGTAACATACGTCTTTGAAGTACTTGCGCCCAAATTCTTTCAGTAGCCAAGTCTTGCCAACCTGTCTTGCACCTTCCAATATCAGTGGCTTCCTTCCGTGACTGTTTTTCCATTTTAACAATTGGGATATAAGGAGTCTTTCCATACGCCTAAAATTAAGTTTTGGCAAAGATACTAATAAACAGTGAATTACGCAAGGAAAATCACATTTTCCTAAGGACTTTTAAGCATATTTATCACATTTTCCTAAGGACTTTTCTGTTAAATCATCACATTTTCCTAAGGACTCTTAGGGGCTTAAATCGAGAATTCTGTCGTAATCTCAGAAAAAAAAGCAAGATTACGACAACTTTTAAACGAGAAATCTGTCGTAATCTCGATAAAAAAGTGAGATTACGACAGATTTTCATGATTTTTCTCTTTAAAAGATTAATTATCTTGTTTCGTCTTTACTAATCTGTGGATGGATTAGAAATCAGAAACGCTTACGGCTGTGATAGGCACGATGCGGAAGTTGTCCAGTGCAGATTCCCTTTATACCTTATTATATATATATTTAGTATTCGTATAGCTTGATGTGGAGTATTTTATTGTCTCCACATGAGATGCGGGCATGGCGCCCCTGGTGGTCCTGATCGCCATTATCACGACGGATAAACTGTAATTTGCCGTTTTTGTCTACTTCAACCTGGTCTACATATCCGATACCGATACGTTTACCTTTGAAAGTTGTGGCTTGTTTCTTTGTTTCGGTTCCACCGTTGTCTACAAATCCGTCCTCACCGAGTTTCTTTTCTTCAGCTTGCGCTTTTTCAGTCTTGCTTTGGAAGACTACGACGATTCCATTACCTGCTATGATGTATTCGTTCTTGGCTAGTTTCACAATCAAGCCACCGCCTTCAGGCCATTTACTTCCATCTGTAGCGCGAGGATCCCATGGTAGCGTGAAGAAATGACGGCAGGTCATGGTGATATCTCCATCTTCGATGATTCGCTCTTTATCTTTCTGATCGAAGAGTAATCCCCAGTTTTTTCCCTTTCCCTGATGCTGAAGCAGGATAGGAGAGAGTTGGTCGATAACCTTATATGAACGTCTGAGACTGTTCTTCACCTTGTTGTTAGCTTCATCGAGAGCAAACGGACTGAAACTGATGGCATCTGTTTCGCCGAAGGTATAATATGCCTTTACGCCGCTATTGATATCGCATTTCACTTCTGGAGTGAAGAAAGGATTGTCGGCACGCTTGTATTTCTCTACCCATCCCTTGTAACCGGTATCATAGATATCTGGTGCAAAGATGTCGATACTTGGTGCACCGCATTTCCAGATATCAATCAGATGGGCAAGTGGTCCGGCAGAAGGATATTCGCCTGGTTTTCTGCCACGGCTGTTCATTGCTGCATTTACATACATCGGAATATTGTAGATGGCTTTGCCTGCTGAGGCTAGCTGCTCTACATACTTGGCATAATAATATGCTTGGAATTTCTCGTCAGCATAACGGTCTGTTCCGAAAACTTCTGCCCATGTACCTTTCTTCTTGATCTTGAGTGCCTTGAACAATGGGGCAGGAACTGCCTGTCTGTAAGCTTTTTCGGCAAGAGGAGAATGGTCGCGGGCTGATTCGAGCATGCCGATTTCGTTTTCTACCTGCATCATGATAACGGTATTCTCCTGACTGTCTACTGCTTTAATGTGCTTCATCAGTTCGCAGAATGCTCGCTTGTCTGCTTGAAGCAGGTTATCGCTGAAGGCTGTGCATATCTCTAATGGCTTGCTGTTCTCTGTGAGTGAACGAGGGAAACGCTTGGTGTTTTCCTTTACCCATAGTGGAGCATAGCAGCTCATGGAATTCTTCCAGGCACCAAACCATAGGAAGACAATCTTCAAGTCATGCTTACGGGCAGTTGTGATGACGCTGTCTACGAGTGCAAAATCATATTTGCCCTCATTAGGTTCTACAAATTCCCAATATGCAGGAACGAAGACAGAGTTGACTCCGCTATTCTTCATCTGTTTCAATGCTTTCCTGATGTCGGCAGGACTCGTTGCGGCAGAGTTGCTCAACTCACCAGCCAGGAGAAGCATCGGCTTTTCATTGACAACAAGCTGGGTTGCAGAGCCTTGCTTCTGCAGTTTCACTCCAGCTTGTATATTGATGCAGCATAATAATGATAGAAAAGATAATACGATCTTATTCATAAATCTTCATTTTAGAAAAGGTTTGAAAATACTTGAGACAGGTATTGCGCCATTCCTTGGCGTTTTCCAACTGCACATTGAGCAATGAATCGGTATGCTGCCATTCCTGCTCATGACCTTTCATATACTGCTTGGCAGCAGTGTGCCAGTAATCACGGTAAACTTCTACCATTGCTACGCCCATGTTGTACTTCATGCAGAGTTCCTGCCAGAGTGTGCTGCCCGACTTCATCCTGTAATTCCATGGCACATGATGGAACCAGAGGAGATATTCCTCAGGACAGGTCTGGATGTTGTCGTACTGGCTGCGATAAGGCTCCGGATACTGACCTACGGCATCTGTTCCCTTGGATGAACGGTCGAAACCGATACCCTTGGCATCAGCCTTGTGATAATACACAGGGCACCATTCCAGAGGATATTCGGCCTTGAAACCATCAGGTTCTGGTCCATAGTGATGGTCGAATTTGAATATGTGGTGCAAGCCGAGTGGCATCATGTAGTTGACACAGGCTTCTCGTGATGTAAGCATCATCATTTCTACTGGTTTTGTGAATCTTTCATCCTTACATTCGTAGGTCTGTATCAGCCATTCGTGGGCGATTTCTTCCGATGAAATCGATGGATTCCATGCCAAACGTCCAAAGGCATACCAGTTGGCTTGAGAGAAAGGATGGCCGCACCAATTGGCATTGTCTCCTATATTAGAAACGCCTGCAATACCCTTTAACTTGTCTGGACTGACAAAGCGGAAGAACTCCTTCCACATAGGTGCCAGGTAAACAAGATGCTTGGACTGCCCGAGATATTCCTGGGTAATCTGCAACTCCGCAATCTGAGGAGTTTGGTGGATATTGTCGAAGATGGGTGCGTATGGTTCACGAGGTTGAAAGTCAAGCGGACCATTTTTTGATTGCAGGATAACGTTGTCGCGAAATTTTCCATCTTGATATTTGAATTCGCTTACAGCTTGTTTTACTCTGTCTTCTCCCTTGTGATTGGCACCATATACAAAACTTCTCCACATCACGATGCCACCAAATGGTTTCAGTGCATCAGCAAGCATATTGGCGCCATCGGCATGGCTTCTGTGATAGTCGCCTGGCCCTGGTTGTCCCTCTGAATTGGCTTTAACGAGAAAACCACCGAAATCAGGAATAGATGCATAGATTTCCTTGGCTTTCTTTTTCCACCACAGTTGTACTTTCATATCTAATGGATCGGCTGTCTTCGTGTAACCAAGAGCCATCGGTGAGGCGAAGTTGATACTGAGATATACCCGAATGCCGTATGGACGGAAAATATCTGCGATAACTTTTACTTTATGAAGGTATTCCGAAGTCATCATTTGGGGCGAAGCATTCACATTGTTAAGTACTGCGCCATTGATGCCGATGGATGCATTGGAGCGGGCATAGGTGATGAGGCGGTTACGTAAGTCCTTACTGATATTCTTGAATTCACCGGCTTTATCTAATATGATTTCATCCCATTTCCAAATACTTTTTCCTGCATAGCCGCGCTCAATGCTGCCATCAAGATTATCCCAATGGTTGAGTATTCGCAAGTTTACGGCAGGTTTTTCTGTCTTGGAAAGATGAGAGAGATTGCCAGTCTCTTGTAGGCGTAGTAAATCATAGGCACCATAGAGAATGCCAATGGAACTGCTGGCTATGATACTGGAATCTGTCAGCATATAGCCTTCGCCAAGGTTGAGAAGTGGGTCAACTCTGATGCTTACTTCTTTGCCCTTGTAGTATTTGGTGAGTTCGTCTTTGGCAATGGAAAGGGTTGCATCCTTGTCAGTCATTCCTTTTACCAAACAGGTGTTGTAGCCTTGTTTGTTTAACCAAAGCATAGAGCCGTCGCTTGTTTTCTGGAAAAAATTCTGGGCATTTGTTGTTAGAGCAAACGCAAATGCAAGTGATAAAATAAGGTATTTCTTCATATTTGCAACTACTTAATATTGTTGAAGTTTAATAAGTTTGTTGCAAAAATACGAAAAAATACCTTATCTGTTATGTGTAACCGTTTATTTTTCATTTCTTTTTGTTTCAGCATATTCAGATGGTGACATGCCGAAGTGTTTTTTGAAGATAGTCGAGAAGTGGTTCTGGTTGTTGAAACCTACAGAGTATGCCACTTGTGTGAAGTTGATCTTGTCTTCTTCAATAAGGCGGGCGGCTTGCTCCAATCTTAGATTTCTAATGAATTCACCGGTAGAAACACCCGCAATTTCTTTCATTTTCCGATGTAGTTGTGTACGACTGATACCAGCCTTTTCTGTTAATTTCTCGACATTGAAGTCTGGGTCCGTAAGATTTTCGTTGATGCACTTCATGATTCGTTCCATTAATGCATCGTTGTTTCCCTTAACCTCTATTTTTTCTATTTTCTCTTTTTGTCCCATGGCTCCTGTGTATTTACCTCGTAGTCTGCGGACATTATCCACAAGATTGTCTATGAGAATATGAAGTTCTTCCATGTTGAAAGGCTTGGAGAGAAAAGCATCTGCGCCTTTTTTCAAGCCCTCCAGTCTGAAATCTACTTCGCTTTTAGAAGTGAGTAGAATCACCGGAATGTCGTTTATATTCGAGTTCCCCTTGATGTTTTTGAGCATGGTGATACCATCCATTACAGGCATCATGACATCACTGATAACCAAATCATATTTCCCAGTGAAAAGAAGTTTCAGTCCTTCTTTTCCGTTTGGAGCATAGCCGAAATGATACCATTCGCTCAGTTCTGCTTGAACATATTGAGCAATTTCTTCGTCATCATCTACTATGAGTATGTTGAAATTCTTGCTGGCTTGTTTCTTCTTGCAGTTTTCTGTTGCATTTATTTTTTCTTCATCCATCTGTATTTCCTCTGGTTTCAAGTGCTCTTTTCCTAAAGGAATACTGATTTCAAAGCAAGCTCCCTTGATTCCATCAGTACGGTTATATGCCCTGATTGTTCCTCCATGCATCTGAGTAATTGCTCGACTGAGGTTTAGACCGATACCTGTTCCTTCGATATGGAGTCCGCTGCTGTTGTTCCCCTGGTAGAAACGTTCGAAGAGCCGGTCGGTCTTCTCTTCTTTCAGTCCGATGCCTGTATCTTCTACCCTGATGATGGCATTCTTTTCGTCTTTACCTATGATAATGGTAATTTCGCCGCCATCAAAGGTATACTTCATGGCATTGGAGAGCAGGTTGGAGATAACCTTGTCAAAGTTGATGCGGTCTATCCAAACCTTCAGTTTGTCTTTGTCGCTGCTGAGGCTTTCGTCTTCTTTGAGCTCAAGGGTGATGTTGCGCTCCTGTGCATTGAAGCGGTAGAGCGATACGATGCCATGCAGGAATTCCTTGAGCGGAGTCTCCTGGCAATGGAGATGCATCTGGTTCTTGTCTATCTTTCGCTCATCAAGTATCTGGTTTACCAGAAGCAGGAGGCGCTGGGCATTGCGGTCGATGGTATCGATATCCTGTTTGCTTTCGGCATCTGTTAATCTTGTTTTCAGCTTGTTGAGCGGCCCCATGATTAATGTCAGCGGTGAGCGGATGTCGTGGGTGGCATTGATGAGAAACTGCATCTTGGTCTCTTCCAAGTCTGCCTTGCGGCGGCGCTCGTATGTGTAGATGACATACAGGATGACACTTGCTATGATCAGGAGATAGAGGAGATATGCCTCGGGTGATGCATACCAAGGGTCGCATACCTTGATGTTGATGATGGTAGGATTCTTGGAATATCTGCCATTGCTGGTTGCTCTTACTTCCAGCGTATAGTCGCCCGGTTTCAACTTGTTGAATGCTACGGCATTGGCTCCTTCATTGGTGCTGTTCCATTTGCCGTCGTTGATGCGATATTGGAAACTGATATTATCGGTACTCCTGTAGTTGAGCAGCGAGAACTCCAGAGTGAATGAATTCTGGGAGTAAGGAATGTTGAAGTCTTTGACCATACAGTTGATAGGCTTTCCGTCGATGATGAAGTTGGTGAGATGTACATCTCCCAATTCCATCTTCTTGGCCCTGACAACGTCAGGATAGAAGGTTGTAATACCGTCACTGGTTCCGAAGGCGATAAGGTCGTTGGCGGTATGCATGGAAGAGCCCAGCACGTACTCACGGGTAGTAAGTCCGTTGCCGTTGATGTGCCCGATAAACTGTCTGTTCTTCTGTTCATACTGCCAGATGCCCATGGTTGTACTTACCCACAAGTCACCCTTTTGGTCTTTGATGATGCTGCAGACCTGCTTGCCTTTCAACGCTTCGGCATGAGGAAAGTCTGAAATCTTATTGCTCTTTCTGTCAAACAGATAGAGTCCTTCTTCCGTACCGATGATAATATCGCCGTTCTTTCCTTCGCAGATACTATTCGCCTGACTGTCTTTCAGAATGTTGTGCCATCCGAAATCCTTGAAACTGAGCGTTTGGGTATTGAGACAGGAAACTCCATTAGAGGTTCCTATCCATAAATGGCCTGTATGGTCGAGCGCCATGCTTCGCACCCAGTCGTTGCAGAGAAATCCTTTATCGCCTCTTTGCTGCATATTCAGAGCGGTAACCTTGCCGCTTTCCACATTATATATATATAGGCCTTTGCTGTATACAGAAATGTAAAGGTTGCCCTGTGCATCGTCGGTCATACAGTAGATGCCGGCGCTGGTAAAGGTGAGTTTCTGCTGGTATATACCTGTATGAGGGTTGTAGCTGTAGAGTGCGCTACCATTGCTGATCCAGTAATCGCCACGTCGGTCTTTATAGATGATGCAAGTACCGGCAGGTGACTGGGGATGGGCGATAATCTTGCCTGAAGCATCAAAACAGAACACACCACTGTTCTGTACTGTACACCATGTTTCACCATTTTCGCCTTGTGCAATAGATGAAACGCTGCTGCCGATGATGTAGTTCTGTGCAGAGAAACTCCAGCTGTTGAAAGCCTGCTGGCGCTGGTTAATCAGGTACAGACCTTTCTTGTAACAGCCTATCCAGAGATTGTTGTCCTTATCTTCGATGATATCGTTGACGAAAGCGGTAGCCAGATTGAAACTGCTGTTGCTGTTCTCCAACTGTTCTACCTTGTTGCTTCCCTTTCTGATCATGAGAACACCATGTTCAGAGGTGCTGATATAGAGGTTGCCTTCGTGGTCGAAGGTAGCATTGTTGATGGTTACATTATTCTGATAACCGCCAAAGTCGTAGCCGGCATCAGCGATGCGGCCTGTCCGGTAATCATAATAGACGATGCCATACATACAGACGATGAGCATGGTCTGCGGGCGATGCTGGATGAAAGCCACAGGTGCTCCGCATGGCGATTTGAAGTCTTTGCGCTGCACCTTGCCTTGTTTCTTGATGAAACGGGTGAAGATAGAAAAGTGGCTACTCTGCCAGAGATAATGATGCTTATCTTCGTAGATATGGGTAAAGAATACATCAGAATCGCGCTCAGCGTATTGCCTTTCCTGTCTGATAGTGAAAAGGTTGTCTGTTCCTTTCTGGGTATTTCTGTCTTTTACAGAATAGAGACCATATCCTGCTGTACCCAGCAGGATATCGCCATTGTGACTTTCTACCATAGAATAGATACGTGGCTTTCTGCCATCAGGAAACTGGAGACGGGCGAAATCGTTCGTCTCATAATTATAGCGCATCAGTCCCTTGGCACAACCTATCCACAGGTTACCTTTCTTATCTACCAGCAGGTCGGAGATAATGTTGTCGGTAATGGAGGTTGTGTCTTCTTCGTTGTGCAGATAGTTGGTAAAGCGGTAGCCGTCAAACTTGCTGAGTCCGTATTCGGTTCCCACCCAGATATATCCGTATTTATCCTGCACAATGCAGTTGATGAGCGAACTTGACAGTTTGCCCGATGTGAAAAGTTCACCACTGTCTGCCCATACCATGAGAGAGATGATGATAGCCATAAATGCCGTGAGGCAATGTTTCGTATATTTCATAAGTTTCTGTTTGTTGCTTGCTTTTTAGGTTGTTGATGTTGCAAAAGTAACAAAAAAGCATGAAAGCAACAAATAAAAACGAGATAAAATGTTTCGTTCACTTTTGTTTCTTTATCTTTTTCTTTGTTTTTCTGTACCATGAAACAAATAGAAATGATTAGGTACCATTAATTGTATGTAGTTTCAATAGTTTTTGCTATATTTGCAGCGTCAACAGCAAAATAGAACCAAAACATAGTAACAATGATAAAGCAGATAATAAAGTGTTTTTCTTTGGCATTCTTGCTCGCAGTACAGAATCAGATGACATTTGCACAGAATGTATGGAAAGGTTCTTGGGCAACAGCAGTAGAGTGGACGGGAAAGGGTGACATGCCTAAGGAGAGTTTGAGTAACCGCTCTTGCCGACAGGTAGTTCATGTATCTTTTGGCGGAGAGGAACTCAGAGTGAAGCTCAGCAATGAACAGAGTAAGGAGCCGGTAGAAATCAAATCGGTGTATATTGCAGATACCGATGTGCCTTCTAACTGGGGCATCCATGCCAAGACCGTGAAGTATCTCAAGTTTAATGGCAAGAAGAATGTAACCATTGCTCCTGGCAAGGCTATCTTCTCAGATGATTTGAAATATGCCTTGAAGAGTGGACAGCGCCTCACGATTACCATCGACTATGGCAAGCAGACTCCAGTGAATGCAACATCCCATCGTGGTTCACGTACCACATCTTATATAGTAAACGGTTTGCATCGTACTCCTAAACCGATGGATAAGAGTTTTGATGATGGCGAGGAGGTGGATCACTGGTATAATCTTTCAGCCATAGATGTAATGACAGAACAGTCCACCCCAGTGGTAGCAATTCTTGGCAATTCGATTACGGATGGTAGGGGAAGTACAACTAACCATCAGAACCGTTGGACAGATTTCTTGTCGGATGCATTGAACAAAGAGGGACCATACGGAGTTTTGAATTTGGGAATCGGAGGCAACTGTGTGGTAGAAGGGGGACTGAGTGAACCTGCAATGAAGCGCTTTGATCGTGATATATTAGGGCAAGCAGGTGTAGATAAACTCATCATTTTTGAGGGAACCAATGACATTGGTTGTAGTAGTAAAAATTACGAGCAAATTGCAGATACTTTGATTGCTTGTTATAAAGTATTAATAAATAAAGCAAAAGCAAGGGGTATCAAAGTGTATGGTGCAACTATAACTCCTACAAAGGGGAACTGTTGGTATTCTTTTTGGCATGAGGCGATACGACAAACTGTTAATGAGTGGATAAGAAAGGGTGGCTTCTTCGATGAAATCATTGATTTTGATGAGTTGACACGTGATCCGCAAGATCCACAACGCCTAAAACCCGATTATTCGGATGATTGGTTGCATCTTAATCCAAAAGGATATGAAGCAATGGGTAAGTTTGCTGCAGATAAATTGAAATAAAAAGAATAAAAATATGGAACAGACATCTAAAGAATCTCAGGGATTTTGTAAATTGAGCTGGTTACAGCGCATTGGATTTGGTTCTGGTGACTTGGCACAAAACCTCATCTTTCAGACAACATGTATGTACCTGTTGTTCTTCTATACCGACATCTATGGACTCGATGCAGTAGACGTTTCCGTGATGTTTACGGTAGGAAATGTTGCAAATGTGATTTGGGATCCTATTGTAGGTGCCCTTATCGACAAGCATAATCCTAAGTTGGGTAAGTATCGCTCTTATCTGGTATTCGTAGGAATCCCACTTTCGGGCTTTGCCATCCTCTGCTTCTGGAATGGCTTTGCACCATCCCTGCTCTATGCCTATATCACATACATTGCCATGACATTGCTCTATACATTTATCAATGTACCTTATGGAGCCTTGAACTCATCGTTGACACGTGATACCGATGAAATCACGGTGTTGACATCTGTCCGTATGTTTATGGCAAACTGTGGCGGTTTGGCTGTAGGTTCAGGCCTTCCATTGCTCATTGCATACTTTACCGACCAGCAGTCGGATGGTTTGCCTAAGGATCCAGTGGCTTGGTTTACCACCATGACCATCTATGCCGTCATTGGTTTGTTGTTGCTCCTCTTCTGTTTCTCGCAGTGTAAGGAGCGTGTGGTAATGAATGCCGAGGAGAGTGCTAAAGTGAAGATAAGCGACCTTTGGATGGAGTTTTTCCACAACCGTCCTTTGCGTATCATTGCCTTCTTCTTCATCACCGCCTTCGCCATGATGTCTATCGGCAATGCGGCAGGAGCTTACTTCATGAACAGCAACCTTCACGGTACCTCTGAGCAGCTTTCCATCTTCATGGGCTTGGGTTCGGCACCATCGTTCATCTTCATGCCACTGGTGCCTATGATCAAGAAGGCAATCGGCAAGAAGAACATGTTCTATGTGTTCCTGGGCATCGCCATCGTAGGTATGGCATTCCTTTATCTGGTAGCAAAGATGGAGCAGCCAAGTATGATGCTCGTCTATATTGCCCAGTTTGTTAAGTCAACGGGTGTTATTGTAGCTACGGGTTATATGTGGGCTCTTGTTCCTGAGGTTATTTCTTATGGAGAGTATAAGAGTGGCAAGCGTATAGCAGGTATCGTAAACGCCTTGACGGGCATCTTCTTCAAGGCGGGTATGACCTTGGGTAGTGTGGTGGCTCCAGCCATCCTTGCTTACGTGGCTTACAATCCGAAGACCGTGGAGCAGACTCCTGAGGCTCAGGAGGGTATTCTTTGGTTGGTATGTGTCATTCCAGCCGCCTTGTTGCTGCTCGCCATCTTCATCATCTCGAAGTATGAGTTGACAGATGCGGTTATCGATGATATCAACAAGAAGATTGAGGCTCGACACAAACAGGAAAAGTAACATTTAAATGAGAAAAATAAAAATTAGACATGAAGAAAATATCAACTTTTGCATTGGGCTTGATGCTTGCTTCTACAGCATTTGCCCAAAAGGCGAATAACGCTACCGAGATTCCTACATTCCAGGAAACCATGGGCAAGTACTTCCTGGTGGGAGCTGCCGTGAATACTTTCCTGCCAGACGGACAAGACCCGGCAGGTGAGGAAGTAGTGAAGAAACAGTTCAACCAGGTGGTTGCCGAGAACTGTATGAAGGGCGAGAAGAATCATCCGGAAATCAATCGCTTTGATTTTACCGATGGCGATAAATTGGCTGACTGGGCTGAGAAGAACGGAAAAACCTTGATAGGTCATTGTCTGGTATGGCATTCTCAGCCACCTAAGTGGATGTTTACCGATGATAAGGGTAATCTGGTAAGCCGTGAAGTGCTCATCGGCAGAATGTATAATCACATCATGAATGTGGTTACTCATTATAAAGGTAGAGTAAAGGGATGGGACGTTGTGAACGAAGCTTTCGAGGATGATGGCTCTTACCGCAAGTCTTTATATTATAAGATTATCGGTCCGGAGTTCATCGAGTTGGCTTTCCGCTTTGCGCATGAGGCTGATCCAAACGTAGAACTTTATTACAATGATTATTCTACTTCGAAGCCAGCCAAGCGAGAGGCTATCTGCAAACTGGTTCGCGATTTGAAGGCGAAGGGTCTCCGCATCGATGCTGTAGGTATGCAGAGCCACAATGGTTTTGATTATCCTGATTATGCTGAGTATGAGAAGAGCATTGAGGCTTTTGCTGGTGAAGGCGTGAAGGTGATGCTGACTGAGCTGGATATGAACATGCTTCCTAATCCGGAAGGATTCGGCGGTGCGGAAATCAGCCAGAAGTTTGAACTTCAGAAGAAGTACAATCCATACGTGAAGGGACTTGACAAGAAGGCGCAGAAACTCTTCAACCAGCGTTATCTCGATCTCTTCAAGATTGTAGAGCGTCACAAGGATGTCATCAGTCGTGTTACCTTCTGGGGTGTCAATGATGGTCACTCTTGGTTGAATGGCTGGCCTATCCCTGGCAGAACCAACTATCCACTGCTCATCGACCGCAACAACAAGGTGAAGCCAGTGGTGAAGGAAATCGTCAATCTCTTTAAGTAAAATCTCTTTAGATAATATTGTACATCTCTTAAAATAATAAACAACAATGAAAGCAAGATATTTGTTCCCTAAGGATTATATGGCAGATCCATCTGCCAATGTGTTTAACGGTCGCCTGTATGTTTACCCATCTCATGACTGGGATAGCGGCGAAAGCTTCGACGATGATGGCGGTCACTTCCAGATGAAAGACTATCATGTTCTCTCTATGGACGATGTGATGGAAGGTGAGGTAACCGATCATGGTGTGATACTCGATGTGAAGGATGTGCCATGGGCTGAGAAGCAGATGTGGGACAACGATGTAGTAGAGAAGGATGGCAAGTACTATCTCATCTTCTCTGCCAAGGATTATAATGGCGTGTTCCATCTTGGTGTGGCTGTGGCTGATAAGCCTGAAGGTCCTTTCGTTCCGAATGCCGACCCAATCCGCAAGTCATACAGCATCGACCCTTGTGTGTTCAAGGATGATGATGGCAAGATTTACTGCTACTTCGGTGGTATCTGGGGCGGTCAGCTTCAGTGGTACAAGGACAACAAGGCTCTGAAGGATGAGCATCTTCCAGAAGGCAAGGAGAATCCGTTGCCATCCCGTGTAGCCATGATGACTGATGATGTTCAGCAGTTTGCTGAGATGCCAAAGCCTGTTGTCATTGTTGACGAGGAGGGTAAGGTATTGCCAGCCGATGATCCTCATCGCTTCTTCGAGGCTAGCTGGATGCACAAGTATAAGGGCAAGTATTACTTCAGCTACTCTACCGGTGATACTCATTATCTCTGCTATGCGGTGGGTGATAATCCTTATGGTCCGTTCACTTACAAGGGCGTTATCCTGGAGCCGGTTGTAGGTTGGACAACCCATCATAGCATCTGTGAGTACAAGGGACAGTGGTACCTGTTCCATCACGACTGCGTGCCATCAAATGATACAACCTGGCTTCGCAGCGTAAAGGTGGCTCCTCTCTTCTATGATGAGGAGGGTAACATCTTGCCGGTAAAATAGAATTGTTTTTTAGGTTTTAATAGTTTTGGAGAATAGTTGATACATGAGTTAGTTTTAGTTAGAAACGAGCAGCATCTTCATCCCGAAGATGCTGCTTTTTGTTTTTTCTCTTATAACTTCTCAGTTCTTCTTGTAAATTGTTTCTTATCTAATGTTATTTTTAAGTTATTTCTTTCGTTTTGTTATAGATTTCTCGTTTTTTTATTTACCTTTGTACCCGTAAACCAATGAAATGAAAGAATTATGTTGAAATTACTGTTAAGGTTATGGTGGCTGCAACAGCGCCGTAACTTCCGCAAGAGAGATGCCTTCGTGGCTTGCTACATCATCTTCCTGTATGTGGTGGTGGGCTTCAGCTTCTTCCAGGGCTTTACCGAGAGTGGAGGAGAACTGAAGGGAGAAGATATGTCGGCATTATTGGGTGCAGGCATCGTAATCGGTATGCTGATTCCAGACATCATCATGAAGATGGTGATGAAGCGGGATATTACGGCAATGGATGATTATGTGAAGTCGCGCCCTGTGCCAGAGAAAATCTGGAATAAGTTCCTGCTCACTACCAATCTCGTGAGCTTCTGGAACTATGTGCTTCCGGTGCTTACGCTTCCGGTGTTCATCTATCTCTTGCCGGCAAGTGAGGCTGTAGCCAGCTTCTTCCTGTTCCTGGAGTTCTCTTTCATCAACGGCATCTATATCACCTGTTACCGCAAGGCTACGGAGTGGATTCTGAAATGGCCCTTGATATTGGGATGGATGGGAATGTTTGCCGTGCTGATAGGATATATGTTTGTGGCTTCCTTCTTCCCGGTATATATGGGATGGATAGGTCTCTTCTTCCTTGCAGGAGCGGTATTTACCGGACTTACCGCCTATCTCTATCACGAAAAGATTTATAACGAGCAGAAACAGAAAGTTTCCAAGTTCCGTGGATTCAGCCATGTCAACCTCTTCAGTCTGCAATATATCGGCACATTGAGAGCGAAGCGTGTCCGTACGATGGTGATTATGATTACCGTCATCTTCCTCTTCGATGCCTATCTCTTTGCCTTGCTTCCAACAGAAGCGGGACAGGAAATAGGGGATAAGGTGGCTATGACTACCCTCTATGTGGCGGGTGCCATCCTGCTGCCATCGGTGGTGTTGTCGCAATGGACCTTTGGTATTGAGGCAAACTTCTTCCATGGTTTGATGACCAAGCCGGTAAAGGTGAAGCAGATGCTGCAGAATTGCTTCTATTATTATATGGTAGTGAGTGCTGTCGCCTTGTTGCTCACCCTTCCATTCCTTTTCCTGCAGGCAGGAATCGGAATCCAGGTGCTCATCGGCGGTTTCTGTCTGGCTGTATTCATCAATCTTTTCAATCTGCCTACAGCCCTCTTCTCTTCCCGTCTGGAGATATTCCAGACTTCCATGTTCAGCATGCAGGGAGCGAATCTGAAGATCAATCTTTATGCCATCGCCTTCCTCTTCCCGCTGGCAGGTGTCTGTGCCATCTATCATTTCTTCGGTGAGACGGCATGGTTTATCACCTGCGTAGCGCTGGCAGTCATCAGCATCGCCATCCATAAATGGTTCATCGCCAAGATTGCTGCCATCTTCGAGAAGAACAAGTACAAGCGCGCATGGAGAAGTTCATGAGTTAAGTGAAGAGTGAAGAACGAAGAGTGAAGAAACAACGTTCGGCGGCCGAAGGGAAAGCCAATTCAATAGCTTTACTAATCATAAAGTTCAAAATTCAAAGTAATCATAAAGTTCAATGTTCAAAGCTCAAAGTTCAAAGTAACAATAAAGTTCAAAGTAATATGATTAAGATTCAGAATCTCAAAAAGATATATAATGGCAATACCGTACTCGATATTGATAATCTGGGTGTTGCAAATGGCGAGCTGATAGGACTCGTAGGTAATAATGGTGCGGGCAAGACCACCTTGCTCCGCCTGATTCTCGACCTGATTCAGGCAGATGATGGTTTCGTGGAAAGCAATGGACAAAAGGTGAACGAGAGTGAAACCTGGAAGGAATATACCGGCAGTTACATCGACGGCAGATTCCTCATCGACTTCCTCACCCCTGAGGAATACTTCGATTTCATCGCTGATGTCTATAACATCGACGATGAAACCCTGCAGGAGCGATTGGCGCAGTTTGAGGGCTTTATGCACGATGAAATCATGGGAACCAAGAAGTATCTCCGTGATTTCTCTCAGGGCAACCGGCAGAAGATTGGCATCATCGGAGCGATGATCATCAATCCGAAGGTTCTTCTCCTGGATGAGCCATTCAACTATCTTGACCCATCTTCCCAGATGATTATCGCCCACATGATTCAGCGCATCTGCAAGGAGCAGGGCACCACGGTCATCATCTCCAGCCACAACCTCAACTTCGTTGCCGACATCTCCTCTCGTATCCTGCTGCTGGAGAAAGGAAAGTTGGTGAAGGATTTACAGAATACGGATGGTGCTGCCATTGCCGAATTGAATACGTATTTCGGGATTCAGGCAGAATAGGCCGGACTAGAAAAAAGCGAGGGCAAAACATTTGCATTGGTTTGCCCTCGCTTTTTTGATATAGCATTTTTTTGGGGGGTACGGTATGATTTTGATATAGTATCTTTTAGCATTCTTCTATTTTCCAAAGGTCGTTGCCTTTGAATACAATGGCAATCAGTTGGTCGGTTGGTGCCTTGATGAGTCCCGCTCCCCTGTAGTATTCTATCATTTCTCTTACTTCTGTTTCACTGAGTCCCAGCATCATGTTGAACATTGGATCCATGGATAGGTTGGTACCGATGTTATCTTGTCTGCTATAAGACTGAAGATTTTGACTTTCCTTCAAATCTCAGATTGCCATCATGCTTTATCTTCTTTCCATAATCAAAAGTATAGCTAATGGAAAGAGACATATATCGTCTATCCCATGGTCTGCTCTGATATGTATAACTACCAATATTGTCAGAAACAAGCCAAGTCTTGGTATAACCTTTTTTCAAGAACAAAGAATTGACTTGTAATTTAGCGAACAAATTCCCCTTGGAGTATTGTACGCCACACTTCAAATTGTCAGAGAAACGAGTCAAGTTAGAACTCCCTCGCATATAACCCTTGCCAGAGCTATATGTATAGTTGACATTGAGTGCCCAATATTTACCGAAGCCTAAATATGCTGAAGGATAGACTCCCCAATAGGCATTGTTAATATGAAATAGCCCAGAATGCCATTCACGCATATAGGAAACATTGGAAGAAATGCGCAACTTTCCGTTCATCAAGGTCAAAGATGGAGTGACATTGACATACAATGGATTGTAAGAACCACTGTTTATCATCTCCTTCACCATCAGACCATTGATTTCATGCCAATAAGGCACGATGTCATTTATGATGTTGTCCCAACTGCAGGAGGTATTTAGCGAGAACACATTGGAAGGCATCCAGGTATAAGACAAGAGAGCGTACGCTTGGCGCACGGTTTTTAAGTCAGCGTTGCCCTTACTTCCTGTTAGCTCATCGTCTTGTCGCACGACCGTGTTATAATAAGAGGGATTGATGGCACTCTGGGTGATATTTGCCTGTATATAGATAGAATGCTTGGAGCTTAACTGGCCATTCAAGGTGACACACCCATTGAGATAAGCTTTCGTCATTACTTTTTCGTCTTGTACTTTATAACTTTGAACAGGCAACGACACCAACAAACTTCCACTCCACTTGCCAGAGAATTTGTGGCTATAATTCAAGTCGAAAGAATAATAAGTATTGATTAATTTCTGAAAAGTATCTGCCGTACCCGAATAATTCGTACGATAAATCTCCGTATTGAGACTGGTAGTAAATACTAAATAATTCTGCTGATAGATAGGGAAGCCATAACCTAGCCACAAACTAGGCAAGTAAGCGTTCTCTTTTGTTCCGTTATAGAGTTCTTGACTATCAGATGCCATCAACTGATAATGATTGTTTCCGCTATTATGATTATACGAGAAAGAAAAACCGCCATAAGCATAACCATTATGAGGCAATCCATAAGTAACAAACTGCGAAGTCAGATAGGGTGTGATGGAACGAGAATCTGCATCCGAGATGGAAGAACCTAGCTCAACATCGTCATAAAAAACATGCTGTTGTGTATGAGAACGAGGAACTTCATTCAATCTCATGCCCGCTTGAAGAGACCAGATAAGTTTTTCTGAATCATATCTCGCACTAACCCCCGTAGAGTATGTACGCAATCGCTCGTTCTGCTCATAATCCACTTTCTTGTTTAGCGTGGTGCCATCATTATATGTATAATCTATATTTTTATTGCCGACTAGCTTATGGGCATTTCTATAGTAGGTCCCCACTATAGCTTGGTAAGTCATGCGCCCCTTTCTTAACTTCCCAGCCACGTCATAGTCGCCATAATCATTGTTTCCAAATCCTTGGTTAGCCTCAGCCATGACATACCCACCATAAGCCAATTTGCGTAATACGAAATCGACGACAGCTGAATAATTCTTGTATTTTGGTTCCGATGGAGATTGCAAGAAATCCACACGAGCTACTTCTTTAGGTCGTAGAGTTTTCAGTTCCCAACCATTGGCCTCCACACCGTTGATAAAAAAGTGAACTTCCTTTCCCCAATTGGTCTCCACCTTGTTAGAGAATTCATCCACGCGCAATCCTGCCACCATCATGCGAGCCAAAAGCGCAGCATAATTAGAAGAGCTTTTACGCTCTTCTGGTGTAGGAATATAAGAAACACCATCCTTGATAGCTACATGGTTTTGGGCAGTAACTACTACTTCTTCATTTATATGTTGAGTTTTCAACGAATCTGTTTCCTGCGCAAAAGTAGTAGATAACGACAATAAACACATTGATAATAAAAACAATCGCTTCATACCGTATGATTTATTTGCTCTAAATAATATCTCATTTCAAATTCAAAACTCAAATATTCTTCGAAAGAAACGTCCAAAGAATGCTTACTACAAATATCTTTCGTAAACCGCCCCTTCTCCAACATTTTTTGACTGCAAGGTCCCATACATAAGGGAAGCATTTTGCAGGTAAGGCAATTTGCATTGTCAAATGTCTTAAGTTTTAATCTCCGTTCTCTTTTAGACTCATTCCATTGAATGGAGCCATCGAATTGTAAAATTCCTTCTTGTGTGGCATCCCCTAAAGTCCTGCCATTACATTTGTGAATTGTTCCGTCATAGTTTACAATAAAGAAACTGTTAGAGTCAGAAGGACAAGCGATATTCTTTTTTCTAAATACTCCGTGTGATATAATAAAGCCTTCTTTCACGAATTTCGCCAAAGCTTTGAGCAAAAGTTGTCGCTGTTCATCTTCAACCACAGAACGTGTTTGCCAAACCCTCTCAAAATGCACTCTTACCTTGCTTCTATCCACATTTTTTAAATCTTCCAACAGGGAATCTATATTGAGTAAAGTTGCGTTATCGTAATTGATGCGCAAAGTTACTAATGGATCATCAGAGTACGACGGATTTTGGATTTTGCTTGTTAGCATTTTCACAGCATGTATTATCTGGTGGTAGGTACCTTTATTGTCATATTTCCAGATTCTTACCGTGTCATGCTTTTTCTTATCACCGTCAATCGTAATTTGGAAATAAGGAGCCAATGTGGAAAGCTTATCTATCATTTCGTCTGTCATCAACGAAGCGTTTGTAACAAAAAAAGAAGAAAATTTCTTTCCTGCATTTTGACACTTTTCTTTAATAGCATATGCCATAGGGTATGCAATCTTTGTAAAATTCAACAAAGGCTCTCCACCAAAGAATGCAAGGTGAATAGAATCGAAGTCGTCATTTTCAATACCTTTATCCACAAAATTCAATACAGATTCCAAAACCTTTTGAGACATTCTTGTTCCTTTCTTATGAGATTCATAGCAATACCAGCATTTCAAATTACAATCTTGGGTTGGATATACCATAAAATATAGATTTCTATTATTGAACTTTGCATTTGTATATTGTTGTTCAATAAGAGCCAATTCGTCCTTCTCATCATCAACAAGCATACCTAGCTCTTGCATTCTCTTGCATACAGAAGGCATTTGCCTATTCAAGCGTTCTATATCTGAGTTCAAAAGATTGTCTGCTTTTTTTGATATGCCCAGGAATCGATCTGTAAAGGAATTGTATAAAATCGTAAAGCCACTACGAGGTATAAAAATATTATAATAACTTTGCTTCATAACATTCGATTTTAATAAAAGTCATGGTATAATATTTGCATTATACCATGACTACTTAAATGTTAACCATTTTATCCTTGTTGACTAGGCAGGCGGACCTGATGGTTTAGTAACAGGAGGTGGTGGCCCTTGTGTCTGATTATTACCGGCACAAGAATTTCCACAGTCATTGCCACAATTTGTTCCGCAATTGTGACCACAATTAGACCCACAAGTAATATTGTCACTTGTTCCGCCATGGATCTCTAGCATTTCGGAATCATCCAAAATAGCATTGTCTAAAAAATTCAAATCATCCATAGTTCTAATTATTTATGTTAATATTCACCGATTCTCAATTATGAGATTAAATCTAAAACTATATACAAACAACATCATCAACAGGATCTTCAGTCATCTATTTTTTTGCAAAGTTAATGTTTCTAGAGAAAACAGCCAAGTTTTTTACATCATTTTTTCATAATTTTTGTCCTCTGTTAATTTATGTCGGAATCAGATGCAGTAATCTTCTATCCACATTTTGAAACCTTCGCCTCGAAGAGTCTCCAAATGTATGGAGGTGTCTTTCTCTAAGTATCTTCTTAGATGGTATATCACATTGTTGAGACTCTCGTCTGTGCATGTCACTCCTTTCCATACAGTGTCTTTGAACTCTTGACGAGGAACTATTTCCCCTTTGTTTACCCACAATAGTTTAAGTGTGTTGAACTCTGTAAATCCAAGCACCTTTTCCTTTGTTCCTTGATAAGAAAGCGTACGCCCCTCTGTATCCAACGTATAATAGACACCTATATTTATCATGCGAGAATTGCAAAAATCTTTATGCTTTGCATAACGGTTTACCCATCCCAAGAACTCACCAATGTCAAACGGCTTCTCGATATAAATCATAGCCCCATTGTTGGCAGCTTCGGCTTTAAATTCTGTGTTGTGTAATGAAGAAACGCACATGATGGGGGTGTCCTCAGCGGCAATCCGAATGTCATTGATTCGTTCCAAACTGTTTTCTTCACCTATCATCACATCAAGAATAATGAGGTTGGGAGATAGCTTCATGATAAGGCTTTCCACTCCAAACAAGGAGTTCTGAAAGAACACATCATATCCTGCTTTTTGCAGTATCTTTACGGCAATATTGCCAAATTTCAGATCGTCATCGACCAATAAAATTTTTATCTTTTCCATATTATAATATTTTTGTAGGCATGTTATTCCTTTGCATTTTTCTCCTTAGGCAAGGTGAAGGTAAAAGTACTACCCTTGTCCAACTCGCTCTCTACCCTGATGCTTCCCCCATGTGCCTTGACTGCATATTTTACCAAAGCTAGTCCGATGCCATATCCATTTTTGTGTTGAGTAGCAGGTATGCGGTAGAACTGCTTGAATATTTTCTTTTGATATTTTTTGTCAATGCCTACACCTTGGTCTTGTACGCTGATAATGGTAAACTTCTCGTTGCTATTAATGCAGACATTTATGTTAGCCCTCAAATCCGCAACCTATAGGGTTTCGTGGGAATTTACTTG
>UMHT01040182.1_pt1 | contig 25976 bp, 20 predicted proteins | sample 1965601 | NCBI WGS metagenome assembly UMHT01 (sample SAMEA4836105, study PRJEB28245) | human gut metagenome | biome: gut microbiome; material: fecal sample | place: Denmark | collected 2008 | reverse complement strand
CATGTCATGAGGAGTTAAGCAGAGAAAAAATAGTGATTCCAGCCCTGAAAGAGCCGGATACAGAAGAGCCGGGAACAGAGACACCGGAACCGGAACCGGATACAGAGAAGCCGGGAACAGAGACACCGGAACCGGATACAGAAAAGCCGGGAACAGAGACACCGGAACCGGATACAGAGAAGCCGGGAACAGAGACACCGGAACCGGATACAGAGAAGCCGGCACACAAACACAGTTATGTACTGCAGAAGACCGTAGAGGCGACCTGTGAAAAAGAAGGCGAAAAAGTTTATTCCTGTACCTGCGGGGAAAGCTACAAAGAGAAGATCGCAAAGAAATCCCACACACCGGAGAAGAAGCTGACGCCGGCAAAGCCGGGCAGTAATGGGAAAAATGTGACTGTGTGCAGTGTATGCAAAACAGTGCTGCAGCAGGAGACAATTAACGCACCTAAGAAGTTAAAACTGTCAAAAGAGCGTTATGTGTACGATGGAAAAGCGAAAAAGCCTGCCATAAAAGTGACAGATAATAAAGGAAAAGTGATTTCAAGCGGTTCTTATAAGGTGTCATATCAGAACAATAAGAATACCGGAAAAGCGACTGTAACAGTTAAATTCCGTGGAAATTATACAGGAACACTGAAAAAGACGTTTGAGATCTGCCCGGAGGGAACATCCCTCACAGATGTAAAAGCCGCAAAAAAATCATTTACACTAAAATGGAAAAAACAGGCATCACAGACAAGCGGATATGAAATCGCATATGCAACGGATGCATCATTTTCCAAAAAGAACACAAAAACGACAGTAGTCAAAGGTAATAAGACTACATCGAAAGGAATAAAAGGTCTAAAGCCGGGGAAAAAGTATTATATAAAAATACGGACGTACAAAGAAATAAAATCAGGAACCAAAAAGGTAAAGATTTATTCAGACTGGTCAAATAAAAAATCAGTTAAAACAAAAAAATAGATACGCAGAATAAAAAGCGGTCAGATGATAAATAAAGTCATCTGACCGTTGTTTTTATGAGATATCATCATGTGTCTGATATTTTTTGATGCGTCTTTTGATACTTTCAACATCAATCGGCTCAAAAATAAGATCGCTGATCACATTGGATAATATGGCATTCCGAACCTGTGTCAGGTTACTTTCCTGACAGATGGCAATAACAGGGACTGACTGTGCCCAGGATTCATGACTTAATTCTTCCCATATTTTCTGACCGTCATCTTCGCTTTCGGATACATCTATGTAAACGGCAGGAACGTGGTTGTTTTTATCCATAACCGCATAATGTATCTCAGCAAGGGAAGATATTTTTACAAGCCTGTCCGGATAAGAATGAGCGAACTTCAACGTGGATGCGACATTTCTGGACTGTGTATATAATAAAATATTTTTCAGCGTGGCATCGGATACTGGCGAAGAAACCCCATATTCGGAAAAACATTGTTTCCCGGATTTTTTTGAGTTGCTGAGTGCAGTATCTGCTTTCTGAAAAAGTGTGGTATAAGACGTTTCGTATGGATCTGTGAAAGCAATACCGATGCTGATCGTAACATTTTCAGGGATTGACAGTCCTTCCTTGTCGGAAATGGCATCTAAAAGCTCCTTTGCTTTTTCGTAGATTGCCTCTTTGGTTGTTACATTTCGCACAAAAACAACAAATTCATCTCCACCGATGCGTCCAACAATATCAGAACCTGAAAAATGGGATGCAAGAATACCGGCTACCACAGATATTGTGTGATCCCCCATTTTGTGGCCACAGATATCGTTAACTGCTTTGAAATTGTCGATATCAATGGCGAATAATGCATGCAGACCTTCGGGACTTGATAAAAGTATATGGGAAATTGTGTGCTCAGCTGTGGTTTTATTCAGAAGATGTGTCATCTCATCAACCTCTGATCTGATCCGTAATTCTTCCCGCTTTTGTAAAATATTATTCAGTCTGCGGTTGGTTTTCAAAATGTTACCAATACGCAGGCGTGCGATGGCGGGTTCAGCAGGTTTACTGATAAAGTCGCTTGCACCTAATTCGAATGCTTTTGTCTGGACTTCAGGGGTATCGGTGGTTGTGAGAACTACAACCGAGATTTTCTTAAATTCCGGCATTCCCTGTCTGTGTTTTAGAACATCAAAACCATCCATGCCGGACATGACCAGATCTAAAAGGACAAGATCGATCATGTCCTGTTTTTCTTCGATCATTTTCAGACATTCCTCGCCGGAGGATACTTCAAGAATATTGAAGTTTGAAGAAAATATTTCATTTAAAACTGCACGCTGTAAGCGTGAATCATCTACAATCAACAGAGTTTCTCTTTGCTGTTCCATAATAAAATCCTTCGTATAAATTGTAAATTATCCCCAGAATAACCAGATACTATTTATAATGTAACACGGAAAAGGATTGTATGCAATGAGAAAAAGGGGAGAGAACAAATAAAAAAGTTGACAAATCGGAAGCAAGTGCATAAACTAGAGTAAGTAAATAAACTTACCAGTATAAATACGATAAGGGCGTTGAACGGGAAGAGTAAGAAATCAGAGTGCTGACAGAGAGAGACTGCCATCGGCTGCAAGCAGTTTTCAGAAAGAGATTTCCGAAGTGCCTCCGTGAGCCTGTCCGGGGAAAGGGCTTTGTCTGCCAGTACAGTATCCGGATACGGGTTACACACGTTAAGTGTATTGAGTGAGGATCATAAGATCCTTAAATTAGAGTGGAACCACGGATCATTTCGTCTCTTAGAGATGAAATGATCCTTTTTTTGATCCAGGAAAGGGGATGCCGGTTTTGGGAATCATCAGTCATATTAAGGAAGAATTTACAGTGATAAAGGAGCGGGACCCGGCGATCAAATCGCCGATGGAGGTATTGCTTTATCCGAGTTTTCGGGTTATGTTGAGCTACAGACGTGCGCATAAGCTGTATTTAAAAGGACATTTCTTCTGGGCGAGATATATTTCACAGCGGGCAGCGAGAAAAACAGGAATTGAGATACATCCGGGAGCAACGATCGGGAAAGGATTTTTTATTGATCACGGAAGTGGTGTGATCATTGGAGAGACGGCGATCGTTGGGGACAATGTTACTCTGTATCAGGGTGTGACACTAGGCGGTACCGGAAAAGAGACCGGAAAACGTCATCCGACGATCGGGGATAACGTTATGATCAGTGCGGGTGCAAAGATCATCGGTTCCTTCACCGTTGGAGAAAATTCCAAGATCGGAGCGGGAAGTGTGGTCATAGAGGAAGTGCCGCCAAACTGTACCGTAGTTGGTGTTCCGGGAAGAATCGTAAAACGTGACAATGTGAAGATGCCGCGCAGTGATATGGATCAATGCCATCTGCCGGATCCGGTCAAAGAGGATATTACCGTACTGCAGAGGGAAAATGCAGAACTGGTCAACCGTGTGCTTGATTTAGAGCAGGCAGTCCGGATTTTAAGTGCTGATGCACAAAAAACAAAATAAAATTGCATTTTGCCCCGCAAAACAAGGAGTAAAATCCTCTGCTCATCAGAGGATTCGCATTTTGCTTCGCAAAACAAGGAGGATTATTTAAATGGAAAATAAATTTCAATTTTACAACACACTGACAAGAAAAGTAGAAACGGTAATCCCGCATGAGGATGGAAAAATCGGTATGTATACCTGTGGACCAACGGTGTATCATTTTGCACATATCGGTAATCTGAGAAGTTATATTATGGAGGATGTACTGGAAAAATCTCTCCGTTATGTCGGCTATGATGTCAAGCGCGTCATGAATATCACGGATGTCGGACATTTATCTTCTGATGCAGATACCGGCGAAGATAAGATGTTAAAAGGTGCAAAAAGAGAGCACAAAACAGTGATGGAGATCGCAAAATATTATACAGACGCATTCTTTAGTGACTGCAAAAAATTAAATATCAAGACACCGGACGTTGTGGAGCCGGCAACGAACTGTATTCTGGAGTTCATCCATATGATCGAGGTGCTGCTCGAAAAAGGTTATGCTTATGTGGCAGGCGGAAATGTTTATTTTGACACTTCAAAATTAGACGATTATTATGTATTTTCTTCCCAGAGTGAGAAAGAACTGTTAGTCGGTGTCCGCGATGATGTGGAAGAAGATGTGAATAAGAAAAATAAAAATGATTTTGTACTCTGGTTTACAAAATCAAAATTCGAGGATCAGGCACTCAAATGGGATAGTCCATGGGGTGTTGGATATCCGGGATGGCATATTGAATGTTCCTGTATCAGCATGAAACATCTGGGCGAGTATGTAGATATCCACTGCGGAGGTGTAGACAATATTTTCCCGCACCATACCAATGAGATCGCGCAGTCCGAGAGTTACCTTGGCCATACATGGTGTAAATACTGGTTCCATGTACAGCATTTGAATGATAAATCCGGAAAAATGAGTAAGTCCAAAGGGGATTTTCTTACGGTATCCTTGCTGCAGGAAAAAGGTTATGATCCGATCGTATACCGTATGTTCTGTTTACAGTCCCACTACAGAAAACCGTTAGAGTTTTCTTATGAAGTGTTAGACAACATGGCTGCAGCTTATAAAAAACTGACCAAACGAATCGCAGAATTAAAGGATGAGGGAGCGGTACAGCAGGATAAATTTGATGCTTATAAGGCAAAATTTGAGGATGCGATCAGCAATGATTTGAATACATCAATGGCGATCACGATCATTTACGATCTGCTCAAAGATGATATGAATGATAAAACAAAACTTGCGTTGATCAATGATTTTGACAAAGTATTATCCTTAAATCTGACAACGGCACAGACAGATGCAAAAGAGGAGATCGATGCAGAGTTAGAAAACTATGTACTTGCAAAGATTGAGGAACGTAAGGAAGCAAAGAAAGCAAAAGATTTTGCAAAAGCAGATGCGATCCGCGATGAACTGCTTGCAAAAGGCATTGTACTGAAAGATACCAGAGAAGGTGTGATCTGGCACAAAGCGTGAGAGAGGGGAAATGCCGATGCAGAAAGGAATAGATTCCTATATTAAAGAACAGTTTGGGATCAGTGAAGTAGATATCCGGACATATTCACCTCTTACGTTAGCATATATCGGAGATGGGATATTTGACCTGGTGATCCGTTCGGTTGTTGTCGGAAAAGGAAACACGAGAGCAGGAGAGCTTCATAAGAGGACAAGCCAGATTGTAAAAGCACACACACAGGCGGAGATGATCGAGAAATTACTGCCGGTTCTGACGGAGGAAGAAACGGAAGTGTACCGCCGCGGAAGAAATGCAAAATCGCCGACAATGGCAAAAAATGCGACAATGTCAGACTACCGGAAAGCAACCGGATTTGAGGCACTGATGGGATATCTGTATTTAAAAGATGAGTTTGAACGTCTGGTGGAACTGGTAAAGACAGGTGTGGACGAACTTGCACTGAAAATGTAAAAGGAGAGAGTAATGGGCTACGAAGAGCTGAAAATAGAGGGACGGAATGCGGTGCTTGAGGCATTCCGTTCCGGAAAAACGATTGATAAATTATTTGTGTTAGACGGCTGTCAGGACGGTCCGGTACGCACGATCGTAAGAGAGGCAAAAAAACACGACACGATCGTACATTTTGTGGAAAAGGAACGCTTAGACCAGCTTTCTGAGACAAAAAAACACCAGGGTGTGATCGCTGTTGCTGCTGCATATGAATATGCTGAGGTGGAAGATATGTTAAAACTGGCAGAAGAAAAGGGTGAGCCGCCGTTCTTATTTATTCTGGATAATATTGAGGACCCACATAATCTTGGTGCGATCATCCGTACCGCAAATCTTGCGGGGGCACATGGTGTTATTATTCCAAAACGCCGTGCAGTTGGTCTGACAGCTACCGTGGCAAAGACATCTGCCGGAGCGATCAACTATACCCCGGTTGCAAAGGTAACAAATCTGACTGCAACGATGAAAGAGTTAAAGGACAAAGGAATGTGGTTTGTCTGCGCAGATATGGATGGAACCTGTATGTATGATCTCGATCTGAAAGGACCGATCGGTCTTGTGATCGGCAGTGAAGGCGAAGGTGTTGGCAGACTTGTGCGTGAAAACTGCGATTTTGTTGCGTCCATCCCAATGAAGGGGGATATTGATTCTTTGAACGCATCAGTAGCAGCAGGTGTACTTGCATATGAGATCGTGCGGCAGCGTATGCGCTAAATTTGCAGCGGGAGTCTTGGGAGGAACATGTTAGAGTCATATCAGGATTTGACAGACGAACAGTTGATCGCGGTATTAAAAGACAGCGGTGATACGGACGGAAAGATCATGGATTATATTCTGGATAAATATAAACCGCTGGTCCGCAAAAAGGCAAATGCAGTATTTTTAATCGGTGGGGAGACGGATGATCTGATCCAGGAGGGGATGATCGGTCTGTTTAAGGCAATCAGAGATTTTGATAACACGAAAGAAGCGTCTTTTTTTCATTTTGCGGAATTATGTATCACAAGACAGTTATATAAGGCAGTTGAGGCGTCAAACCGCAAGAAGCATGCACCACTTAATTCTTATGTTTCTTTCTATTCAGAAAACGGCGAAAACGGATATCCGCTGGCGGAAACACTGACGATGGATGGAATCGGCAATCCGGAGCAGATGATGATCGATCAGGAGAATGTAGCGCAGTTCTGGAAAAGGCTCCGGACACATTTAAGCAGGATGGAACGGGAAGTATTAGACCAGTACCTTGCGGGACTTCATTATCAGCAGATTGCAGAAAAGATGGGAAAGACGCCAAAATCCATTGATAATGCGCTTTCGCGTATTAAGGCAAAAATCCGTGAGATGAATCCTGAAATGGGGAAGATGTAAAAGAATTATCTGCTTTTTTGTGGATTGTTACGAAAAAGAATTATGCATGTTGCATAAAAAATAAAAGAGAAAATTGTAACATTTGTGAACACTTATTGAGAAAATCATGCTATTATAATGACTGTAAAAACCCCCCAATACATTATATATAGTTTTTGCTATACCCCATAGTAAAAATACCTTCTCCTAAAAAGACAGCATCGGCTGTCTTTTTTGTTGTACAAATATTGACAACTATCATAGATTCCGCTAGACTGAATGAGTCGGTAAAATATAATAGAAAACAACGCAGAGGGACTGCATGTCTGGGATAGTGCCTGGAGAGATTGCAGTTGAGAAGGTTAAAACCTGACTCTTTGAACCTGTCAGTTAATACTGTCGTAGGGAGCGTATTGGGAAGATGTTATCTCCTGTCGCACTTGCGGCAGGAGATTTTTTAAATCATTCATAGAAAAATTCTCATCGCCAGCAGTCTTTCATGCGAAAAGGAGAAAATGTATGGAACAGTATACAACACAGATGGATGCAGCAAGAAAAGGCATTGTGACAAAAGAATTAGAGATCGTGGCAAAAAAGGAGCGTATGACAGTAGAGGAACTGATGCCGCTTGTAGCAGAGGGAAAAGTTGCAATCTGCGCAAACAAACATCACACATGTATTGATCCGGAGGGCGTGGGGTCCATGCTCCGCACAAAGATAAATGTCAATCTTGGTGTGTCAAGGGACTGCAAAGATTATGATGTGGAGATGGAGAAAGTTATGGCGGCAGTCAATATGGGCGCACATGCTATTATGGATTTATCCTCTCATGGAAATACAATTCCGTTCCGCAGAAAACTGACCGCAGAATGTCCGGCAATGATCGGTACCGTGCCAATTTATGATTCCGTGATTCATTACCAGAGAGATCTTGCGACACTGACCGCAAAAGATTTTATTGATGTGGTACGTCTGCATGCGGAGGACGGCGTGGATTTTGTGACACTGCACTGTGGAATCACAAGAAAGACGATCGAGCAGATCCGGAAACATAAACGTAAAATGAATATTGTTTCCCGCGGAGGTTCTCTTGTATTTGCGTGGATGTGTATGACTGGAGAAGAAAATCCGTTTTATGAATATTACGATGAGATCCTTGAGATCTGCCGTGAGCATGATGTGACCATTTCACTTGGAGATGCCTGCCGTCCCGGATGTCTTGCGGATGCATCTGATGTATGCCAGATCGAAGAACTGGTAAGACTTGGAGAACTGACAAAACGTGCATGGGAGAAAGATGTACAGGTTATGGTCGAAGGACCGGGGCATATGCCGATGGATCAGATCGCAGCCAATATGAAGATACAGCAGACGATCTGTATGGGGGCACCTTTTTATGTGTTAGGACCACTTGTTACGGATATTGCACCGGGATATGATCATATCACATCCGCGATCGGAGGGGCGATCGCAGCGCAGAACGGAGCAGCATTCTTATGTTATGTCACACCGGCAGAACACCTGGCACTGCCAAACGTGGAGGATGTAAAACAGGGGATCATTGCATCGAAGATCGCAGCACATGCAGCAGACATTGCAAAGGGTGTCCGTGGAGCAAGGGAGATCGATGATAAGATGGCAGATGCAAGACGTGTATTAGACTGGGATGCACAGTGGGAATGTGCAATAGATCCGGAAACAGCTAAAGCAATCTGGAACAGCAGAAAACCGGAACACGAGGATACCTGTTCCATGTGTGGAAAATTCTGTGCAGTACGCAGCATGAATAAAGCACTTGCGGGAGAATATATTGATATTCTGTAAAAAAGAGTAGAGGCATGATTCCGTCTTATGTTATAATAAATGTGTTTCGATCAGCCGGTGATCAGATGAAAAGAATATATTTGGTTGACAGTGAGAATGTAGGAGATATATGGGTACCGTTACTGGTAGCATCACAGCCTGATGAGGAAGTGATCGTATTTTATACGCAGAAAAGTCCGCATATGAATTACGAAAATGTGAGGTTATTAAAGGAGACGGAGAAAGAAGCAGAGTTTATAAAATGTTTTGAGGGAAGCAATGCACTTGATTTCCAGCTTGTTACACAGCTTGGGTATATGTTGTGTGAGAATCAGGAAAAATGTTATGTGATCGTTTCAAATGATACCGGATTTGATGCAGCAGTCCGCTATTGGAAACAGCGTAATATGCCGGTACAGCGTATCAGCGGAAAAGAATTAAGCCGCAGATTACAGCAGAAGACAAAAACAGCAGAGTTTTTGGAAAATTCCACAGAAGCTGCGACGGAGCAGACAGCAGAGTTTCTGAAACACGAGACAGAAGCTGCGACGGGGCAGACCGCAGAATTTCTGAAACACAAGACAGAAGCTGCGACAGGGCAGACGGCAGAGTTTCTGAAACACGAGACAGAAGCTGCGACGGAGCAGACAGCTGAGTCTATGAAAAACGAAACGGTAACTGCGGAAGAACAGGTACAGACGGAAAAATATGCGGAACCAGAAGAAATGTCTGAACCAGAAGAGATTCAGATGGAAATACCGGATGAAATTATGAGACCGGATGAAACAACAGATGGGAATCAGCAGGATGAAGAAGTGTCAGATGCAGATCCAGAGAAGAATATAATGGTGAAAACACCAGAGATTTCAAAGGAACAGGATGAGGTTATCCGCAGCCTGCTTACCTGCATCAGCAAAGATCGTCTTGCAGATTTTCACAATGCACTGGTATTGTTCTTTGGGGAAGAGATCGGAAAAGAACTTTACCAGGAGGCAAAGAACAGTTCTGCATATGCAATCTGCCGTGAGAATCAGAATGCGATCAGTGAGGAAGAGAAGTTTGATGTTTATTGTCAGACAGTATTTGCCTACAGTGATCCAAAACTGGACTGTCCGGAAGATTTTTCCTCGTTTTTGTATAAGGCAAATGCGAAGAGAAAGAATCTCAATTCATTAAGAGCTGCATTGCAGGGACATTATGGCAAAGATAAGGGAATGAAATATTATTCTCTTTTTAAGTCACACATCAAGATTATGAATCGGATGTAAAAAAGGAGAGGCTGATTGAAACAAAACGGGAAGAACATAACGGATGTGGTGACAAAACACCATCTGGCCAGAAGACCCGAAGAACACAATCCCGGTGAGACATGGAATGTTGATCTGGGATTGTGTAAATTTTTTGAAAAATTACAAAAATTTCCTGCATTTTATGCTTGACAAGCGTACAATCCTATTGTATAGTAATACAGGTGTTGAAAAACACAATGCTGCTGTGGCTCAGTCGGTAGAGCGTCGCATTGGTAGTGCGGAGGTCACGGGTCCGATTCCCGTCAGCAGCTTTTTTTGTGCCCAAAAGATCATAAACAGCAGATTGTATACTTTGAAGGAAGATTTTTTATCACGGATAAAAGGAACAGAGCGGCAGACGGTCGCTCTGTTTTTTTAATAAAAATACAAAATTTAGTTCTTTTTGATCTGTTTATCTGTATTACCGGCAATAAAATGATCAATGAGAAGATTGATCGTATGCTGCTGTGTTTCAATGATTTTTCGGAAAGTTTCATTCTCTTTTGTCAGACGGTTGATTTCAGATTCACTATTCATTTTCATCTTCCTTTTTGCGCCACTCAAATCGATACAGGTATTGTATATATTTTCATGTTAAAAAAAATTATTTGAAATGTCAAGACAATAAAGACGTCTGTGGGAAAGATTATTGCTTTATTAACATAAAGCGTCAAAATAACTATTTGATTCGACAGAACATGCAAAAAATAAAGGCTGGGAAATAGTGTTGCAATACTGGAAACTTATGAATTTATGAATTTTTTACGAACAGATGTTATTTGCTGGAGGAATGTGCTAAAATATCATTCGGCTAATTATCTAAAGGGAAGATACACCCTTGAAATGAGGTTTGACATGAATGCTAGCAGAAAAAGAAAAAATACGAAACCAAAAGGTTTCTGGGAAAAATTAAAAGAGCAGAGAAATGAGAAAATAGCAGCCAGGAACAAAAAGTCGGATAAGAAGAATGATATTTTAAAAAAGGCAGGAAGCAGTATCATATCGTTGCTGCTTGTCATATTGCCGCCTGCGGCATGTTTTTATCTTATGGAGTGTTATTCACACAATCCGTTTATGGTCGTGCGTCCGTGGGCTCAGTTTTTTAATATTGTGCTGTTTTTACTGGTAACGATTGTACTGTTTTTGCTGACAGGAAAATTAAAAACAGCACACCGGATCGTTTATGGTGTGGCGATGATCTATGGTATTGCAAACAGTTATGTAGTGCGTTTCCGTACAAATCCGATTGTGCCGTGGGATATTTTTTCATGGAAAACGGCGGCGAGTGTGGCGGATAATTATAATTTTATGCCGGATACGCGTATGGTCGTGGTAACACTGGTGTTTCTTGTGGCGATCGCATTATTTCATTTTATAAAGGTAAAAGTAACACGTTTTGTATTCTGGAAACGGCTTATTCCGGCAGCACTTGTGGCTGTGGTGCTTTCACTGTTTGCGGGAACCTTACAGCAGGAGAGTTTTCAGAACAGCCACAGACTTTATAATAAGCTGTTTACACCGGTCTACATGACAGATGTGGATGGAATGGCAGTCACATTTGTGATGAATCTTGCATATATGTCGATCGATAAACCGGAGCATTACAGTGACTCGGAGGCACAGGCAGTGCTTGATTCCTACGGAGCAGGAGGTGCAATGTCGGAGGATACTGATCCGGCAGCAAAAGATGATACGCAAAAGGATGAAGAACTTCCAAATATCATTGTGATGATGAATGAGTCGTTTTCCGATCTGTCGGTTCTGGGTGATTTTGAGACAAATGAGGATTACATGCCGTTTATTCACAGCTTGGAACAGGGAGCAGAAAATACGGTTACCGGAATGTTAAACGTATCTGTATGTGGCGGAAATACGGCAAATACCGAGTTTGAATTTCTGACCGGCAATACCATGGCATTTCTTCCACAGGGAAGTATTCCGTACCAGCAGTATATCAATGGGGATTTAAAGGCACTTCCGGATTATCTGAAAACATTAGGATATCAGACGATTGCAACACATCCATACAATGCAGGCGGATGGGAACGTGATACGGTTTATCCGATGTTAGGTTTTAACGAAAGTGTATTTAAAGATGAGTATGTGAATCCACAGTATGTGAGACAGTATATCAGTGATGAGAGCTGTGTGGATAAGATTATCGAATTTTATGAAAATAAAGAAACAGATAAACCATTGTTTGTTTTTAATGTGACAATGCAGAATCACGGTGGATATCAGGATCAGTATGGCAATTTTACCCCGGATATCTCAGTGAAAGATTCCACTAATTTTTCGCTGCAGCAGTATTTATCGCTGGTAAAACTTTCTGATTCAGCGTTGGAGTCTTTAATCTCTTATTTTAAAGATGCAGATGAAAAAACAGTGATCGTTTTCTTCGGGGATCACCAGCCGAGTGATGCCGTTGCATCTACGGTTCTTGCAAAAAATGGAATGTCCTGGAATCACCTGACAGAGGAACAGCAGAAACTGCGTTATCAGGTTCCTTATGTGGTATGGGCAAATTATGATATTGATGAGGAAACGGGTGCAGATACGAGTGCAAATTATCTTGCAGCAGAAGTGTTAGAGCGTGCAGGTGTTCCACTGGACGAATACCGTTCCTATCTGATGCATTTAAAGACAGAATATCCGGTCATTTCTGCCGTGCGTACGGTAAAAGCAGATGGCAGTGAAGTGCGGGGTTCCGATGAAAAAGATGAGATGGATATTTACCGGAAACTGCAGTATTATGAGTTGTTTGATCATGGAACTGTCAATTAGAAAATGATAAAAAGAGAGGTTTTGTTTTGAAAAGAGAAAAGAAACTACAAAATCAATTGTGGGAAGAAAGAATGCCGCTTTTTGCTTCATTCTTTCTGCCATTTTTTATTCTGGTTGTGATATGTATCCTTCATGACGTTTATCCGTTTGGAGAGCAGTGTATTTTACACATTGATATGTACCATCAGTACTGTCCTTTTTTCACGGAGCTGATGGATAAGATCAAACATGGCGGCAGTCTGTTTTACTCATGGAATGTCGGACTGGGGGCAGATTTCATCTCTCTGTATGCCTATTATCTGGCAAGCCCCCTGAACTGGCTGCTGCTGTTATGTCCGCAAAATCATGTGATCGAATTTATGACCTTGCTTGTGATCTTGAAAATTTCATTTGCGGGACTGTTTTTTGGTTATTATTTAAAAGAGCACTTTGAAAAAAATCATATTGCGGTCAGTATTTTTGCGACAGCCTATGCATTGTGCGGATTCTCCGCAGCCTATGCATGGGATATCATGTGGTTAGACTGTATGATGTTAGCGCCGCTTGTTGTTCTTGGGCTCGAAAAACTGATCAAAGAGAAAAAGGTACTGCTTTATTATATCTCGCTGTCTTTATGCATTATCAGTAATTATTACATTGCGATCATGGTATGCATTTTTCAGGTGATCTGGTTTTTGATCACATGGCTTGAAAATAAGGAAACAGGGATCGGTGCCTGGATTCGTTTTGCAGTTTATTCTCTTCTGGCAGGTGGAACGGGTGCAGTTCTGATCATTCCTGAGGCGATCACACTTGGTGCGAGTGGGTCACAGAATATTTCGTTCCCGGATACGATGGAATGGTATTTTAACATTATTGCGGAGCTGGGAAGACATTCTGTGATGGCAGAGCCCTATACAGGAAAAGACCACTGGCCGAATATTTACTGTGGAGTATTTGTTATTCTTTTGTTTGTACTATATTTGCTTAATCGTGAAATATCCTGGAAAAAGAAGCTGGCGCGTGGAATTCTGGCAGTATTTTTTGTTCTCAGTTTTTCAAATAATATACTTGATTTCATCTGGCATGGTATGCATTTTCCTGATTCCCTGCCGGGAAGACAGACTTTTTTATACGCATTTTTATTGCTTGCGGTTGCATATGAGGCATTTTTACATTTCAAAGGAACGAGATTTTTAGATGTGATCGCAGCGGGAGTGGCATCAGTTGGTCTGATGGCAGTTTCCTGTCATTTTTCCGATGGGACAATCTTAGGGGAGAGCGCGGCAACGGCAACTTATGTATTTCTGGGCAGCTATATTGTGGTGCTGCTGATCTATTTTTATGCGGAGGAATGTATCCGGGAAGATGAGGTAAAAAAGATCGGAAGGATCAAAAGGGCAACCAGGGAAGAACTGAAGAAGATCATGCTTGTCTGTGGCTGCGTAGCGATGCTGTTAGAATTATTCTTTAATTACAATGTGACCGGACTTGAGACAACAAGCAGAACTGCTTATGTAAAGGCGGTGGATGATTATCATGCGGTACTTGCAGAGGCAAAAGATCAGGCACAGAAGGAAGGCGTATTGTTTTACCGGACAGAGGAATTAGAGCGTAAAACGAAAAATGATGCAGCATTGTATGGATATCGTTCTGCAACACAGTTTTCGTCACTGATGAATTTAGATGTCAGTCATTTTTATCAGGCAGTCGGAATGGAGGGCGGTAAGAATTTTTACTGCGTGAATGGGGCAACACCGCTTTTATCTGCGATGTTATCCCTGCGCTATGTGATCGCAGATAATGCGCTTGAGGCAAACCCGATCCGTTCTTTTGTGGCAGGAAGCGGAAACACTTATCTCTATGAAAATAAATACGTGCTCCCGCTTGGCTTTATGATGGATGAGAATGTGATCGAAGCGTGGGATTATTCTGATTTAGACGAGATCACAGCGCAGAATAAACTTGCAGAACTTCTCGGTGCAGATGAGACGATGCTGACAGAGATCCCATCGGAATCAGTGGTCGGAGAATCAACGATCGATGTGCAGGAAGATGCATATATTTTTGCTACCTATGATTCGACGACCGTGGACAGCCTGACAGAAGAGATCAGTGACGGCAGGACAAAATCTTTCACGAAAGTTTCACATGGTTATACGCTTGATCTTGGATACTGCACGGCAGGTACGGAAGTAAAGATCAAAAACAGCAGCGAGGAGAGGGTGAACATTACTGCATATGCCTTAAATCTCGATGCAGTAGATACTGCTTATCAGACATTAAATGAGCAGACGATGGAGATGACGTCATTTTCCGATACGAAGATCACCGGGACGATCGATGTGAAAAAAGAAGGACGGCTGATCTTTTCAGTGGCGGATGATGCCGGGTGGAAATTGTATGTTGATGGAGAAGAAACCAAGCCGGAAGTTTTTGGAGAGGCATTTATCAGTACTTATCTTGAAAAAGGAACACACACGATCGAACTGCGTTACCGGACACCTGGATTTATGGTGGGAGCCGGGATCTCATTTGTCTGTGTTATGATCGTTATCCTGACCGCATGCCTGACCGCATGGATAAAAAGGCACCATTGAAATTAAAGCGGTTCTGTGAGATACTATAGTTTGGAGGAGTTTGAGAAAGGTAGTGATTTATATGAGTAAAAAAGAGATAGAAATTTATAATGAAAATGCCGATGATATCAAAATTCGCCCATATGAGCATCATGCAAAATATTATGAGACGGATCAGATGGGGATCATCCATCATTCAAATTACATCAAATGGATGGAAGAGGCGAGGATGGATCTCATGGATCAGATCGGACTCAGTTACAAACAGATGGAGGAGATGGAGATCATAAGTCCTGTGCTCTCCGTATCCTGTGAGTATCACAGCATGGTACATTTTGATGATACCGTCGTGATCGAGACAAAGATCACCCGTTATAATGGTATCAAGATGGATTTGGAATACCGGATGACAGACAAAGAGACCGGAGAACTGCGGACAACCGGAAAGAGTTCCCACTGCTTTTTGAACCGTTCCGGAAGACCGATCTCATTAAAACGATCTTATCCGGAGATCGATACGAAGTTTTTTGAGTATACGGATGCGTGATGGAAGAAACAGCCATCATGTAATATACAGATTTTGGAAAATATATAAGAAAGAGGAAAGTAAGAAATGATACAGGAAAGATTAAAGGCACTGCGTGCAGAGATGGAGAAAAGAGGGATCACTGTATATGTTGTGCCGACTGCTGATTTCCATGAATCAGAATATGTAGGAGACCATTTTAAGGCAAGAAAGTTTATTACCGGATTTACCGGTTCTGCAGGAACTGCCGTTATCACAGCAGAGGAGGCAGGGCTCTGGACGGATGGACGTTACTTTGTACAGGCGGAAAACCAGCTTAAGGGCAGCACAGTTACACTCTACCGCATGGGCGAAGAGGGCGTGCCGACCGTAGATGAATTTGTAAAAGATAAATTAAACGAAGGTGGATGTCTCGGATTTGACGGACGTGTTGTAAACGGTACCTGGGGAGGTAAACTTGAAAAAATTGCTTCTGCAAAAAATGCCTCCATGCACGTGACAGAAGATCTGATCGACCTGATCTGGGAAGACCGCCCTGCATTGTCAAAACAGCCTTTATTTATTTTAGAAGAAAAATATTCCGGAAAAAGCACCGCGGATAAAATTGCAGATCTAAGGAAAGCTATGAAGGAGAATGGTGCAAATGTCCATATTTTAACTTCTCTTTATGATATCGCATGGCTTTTAAATATCCGTGGCAATGATATTGATTATGTGCCGGTTGTATTGTCATATCTGGTGCTGACAGAAACAGAATGTATCTGGTTTTTGCAGGAGGATGTAGTGGATGATAAGATCCGTGCTTATCTGGATGAAAACCATATCATTACAAAACCATATAATGCGGTCTACGATTATGTACCGGAAATCCCGGCAGACGCAGTCGTGCTGATGAACCGCGGCATGGTTAATTACCGTATCGTAAACAGTCTTGATAAAGCAATCAAAGTTGTGGATAAACCGAACCCGACCGAGCTTATGAAAGCAGTAAAAAATAAGACGGAGGTGGATAACACCAGAGCTGCACATGTAAAAGACGGTGTTGCATTTACGAAGTTCATGTACTGGCTCAAGACAAATATCGGCAAGATCCCTATGACAGAGATCTCGGCTTCTGACTATCTTGAAGCGCGAAGAAGAGAGCAGGAGAATTTTATTGAGTTGAGTTTTGATACGATCTGTGCTTATGGTGCAAATGCTGCGATGATGCATTATGCTGCAACACCGGAATCAGATACGGAATTAAAACCGGAAGGATTCTTACTGGTGGATTCCGGCGGACATTACTTTGAGGGAACCACGGATATCACAAGAACCATGGCACTTGGACCGATCACAGATGAGATGCGTCTGCATTTCACAACCGTATGCAGATCGAATATGAATCTTGCACATGCGAAGTTCTTATATGGATGTACCGGATTAAACCTTGATATTTTGTCCCGTGGTCCTCTCTGGGAGATGGGCATTGATTATAAATGCGGTACCGGACATGGCGTTGGGTATGTGTTAAACGTACATGAGGGACCGAATGGTTTCCGCTGGAGAGTTGTGCCGGAGCGTCATGACAATGGTGTTTTAGAAGAAGGAATGATCACGACAGATGAGCCGGGCGTATATTTAGAGGGCAGATACGGCATCCGTACGGAAAATGAACTTGTATGCCGTAAGGCTGAGAAAAATGAGTATGGTCAGTTCATGGAATTTGAAAATATTACCTATGCGCCGATCGATCTTGATGCGATCGATCCGGATCTTTTAAGCGCACGTGAGAAAAAGATGTTAAATGATTATCATAAGATGGTATATGATACCATTTCCCCGTATATGACACCGGAGGAAAATGAGTGGCTGAAACGCTACACAAGAGCAATCTAAAAGACAGAGAATGGAGAGAACAATGGGCGGAAAGCTGGTATTGATTGACGGACACAGTATTTTGAACAGGGCATTTTTCGGAATCCCGGATCTGACGAATTCGGAGGGACTTCATACGAACGCAGTCTATGGATTTTTGAATATTATGTTCAAGATTTTAGAGGAGGAGCAGCCGGATTATCTGACGGTTGCATTTGATGTGTCAGAGCCGACTTTCCGCCATAAAATGTTCGCCGAATACAAAGGCACGAGAAAGCCGATGGCACAGGAACTGAGAGAACAGGTTCCGCTCATAAAAGAAATGTTAAAGGCGATGGGAGTCACCACGATCGAAAAAGGCGGTTACGAGGCAGATGACCTGCTTGGAACCATTGCAAAACAGAGCGAACAGAAAGGTCTTACCGTTTCCGTGGTTTCCGGCGACCGTGATCTTTTACAGCTTGCAACGGATCATATAAAGATCCGTATCCCAAAAACAAAGCGCACCGGTACAGAGATTGAAGATTATAATGCCACAGAGGTAAAAGAAAAGTATCAGGTAACACCGATCGAATTTATAGATGTCAAGGCACTGATGGGTGATACAGCGGACAATATTCCGGGTGTGCCTGGGATCGGTGAAAAGACGGCAACTGCGATCATTGCGCAATACGGAAGCATTGAAAATGCCTATGCGCATGTGGATGAATTAAAGCCGCCGCGTGCAAGCAAAAATTTAAAAGAATACTATGATCTTGCACAGATGAGCAAGACTCTTGCAACGATCGAAATTCACGCAGACATTGACTATGATCTTGCCGGTGCTAAGATAAACGGCATTTCCACTCTGTATACCGAGGAGGCATATCTTCTCTGCAAACGGCTGGAGTTTAAGAATCTTTTGAACCGGTTTGAAGTGGAAACACCGAAGAATCAGGCGGCAGAACATTTTAAACTTGTCGAAGATGAAAAAGAAGCAGAAAAAGTATTTGCAAAACTGCGCGGCAGAAATTGTGGATTTTATATTGTATCAGGCAGCGATAAACGCTGTCTTGGAGCTACAGTTTCAATTGGGGAGAAAGAAACCTTTTTTATAAAAGCAGGAGAGAATCTTTCTGCAAAGCAGATCCTTTCCATGTTTACTGCAAGCGAGGCTGCATCCTATGCGACACTTGATTTAAAACCACAGCTTGCAGCACTTGGTTTACTGGAACGTCAGGAAAATGGTAATATTGCTTTATCAGATCTTTTTGACGGAGTGATCGCAGCCTATCTTCTGAATCCGTTAAAAAATGAATATCCATATGAAGATATTGCAAAAGACTATCTGGGACAGATGGTGCCGTCTAAGGCGGATCTTCTTGGAAAACAGACCATAGAGCAGGCAATGAAAAATGCGCCGGAAGCATTCCTAAGTTATGTATGCTACATGGCATATGTGGCGCAGGCATCAAAGAAGACACTCGAAGATGATCTGAAAGAAGAGGGCATGGATCAGCTATTTTCCGAGATTGAGATGCCACTTGTATTTACTCTTGCAGATATGGAAAATGAGGGAATCATTGCATGCAGGGATGCGCTGATGGAGTATGGAGATAAACTTGCAGTGCGTATCGCAGAACTGGAAAAACAGATTTATGAGGAGGCTGGGGAAGAATTTAATATCAATTCCCCAAAACAGCTTGGAGTAATTTTATTCGAGAAACTTTCCATGCCATATGGGAAGAAAACAAAGACCGGATACTCAACGGCAGCAGATGTGTTAGAACGGCTTGCACCGGAATACCCGATCGTTTCCGATATTTTAGAATACCGTCAGCTTACCAAGTTAAAGTCCACCTATGCGGACGGACTGGTAAACTATATCGCAGAAGATGGCAGAATCCATACCAGTTTTAATCAGACGATCACAGCTACCGGACGTTTGAGCAGTACGGAGCCGAATCTTCAGAATATTCCTATGCGGATCGAACTGGGAAGACTGATCCGTAAGGCGTTTGTGCCAAAAGAAGGATTTGAGTTTATGGATGCCGATTATTCGCAGATCGAACTTCGCGTTTTAGCGCACATGTCAGGGGACGAAAAGCTGATCGAGGCATACCGGGAAGCACAGGATATTCACAGAATTACCGCATCCCAGGTATTTCACATTCCGTTCGACGAAGTGACGGATCTGCAGCGCCGCAATGCCAAGGCAGTAAATTTTGGAATCGTATACGGAATCAGTTCATTTGGACTGAGTCAGGATTTAAGCATCAGTAAGAAAGAGGCAGCAGAGTATATAGAGCGTTACTTTGAAACTTATCCGAAGATCAAGACATTTTTAGATGGACTTGTGACGGAGGCAAAAGAAAAAGGTTATGTGACGACTATGTTTGGAAGAAGGCGTCCGGTACCGGAACTTTCGAGCAGCAATTTTATGCAGCGTTCGTTTGGTGAACGTGTTGCCATGAACTCTCCAATCCAGGGAACGGCGGCAGACATTATCAAGATCGCAATGATACGTGTGCATGACAGACTGTTAAAAGAAAATTTAAGATCGCGTCTGATCTTAACAGTGCATGATGAACTGTTGGTGGAGACAGCGGTTGAGGAGGAAGATGCAGTCAAAAAGATTCTTGAAGAAGAAATGCATGGAGCAGCAGACCTTGCGGTAACGCTTGAGATTGATGCACATGTGGGAAAAAACTGGTATGAAGCAAAATAAAATATTTCAGTTTCGGGGAGCACAGAACAGATGAAATTTATAGGAATTACCGGCGGTGTTGGTGCGGGAAAATCAGAAATACTTCATTATCTTGAAACAAAAGACGGCGTAAAAGTCATGCTGGCGGATGAGATCGCACACGAACTGATGCTTCCGGGAACAGATTGTTATCAGAAATTAAAAGACAGATTCCGGAATGAAGATATCTGGTCAGAGGATGGTTCGTTTGACCGGAAAAAGTTAGCAGCAGTTATTTTTTCCGATGAGGGAAAAAGAGAAACTTTAAATGGAATCGTGCATCCTGCAGTCAAGAGATACATCAGAACTGTTGCAGAAGCAGAGCGGGAAAAGGGAGAACTTAAGATCCTTGTTTTAGAGGCGGCACTTTTGATCGAAGAACATTATGATGAAATTTGTGACGAACTTTGGTATATTTATACCAGAGAGGATATAAGAAAAGAACGCCTTATGAGATCGCGCGGATATTCCATGCAGAAAGTACAGCAGATTTTTGACAGTCAGTTAGAGGAATCTGTTTACCGGAAGTATTGTAAAGTGGTGATCGATAATAACGGAACGGTGGAAGAAGCAAGAAAGCAGATTGATTTGGCAATCACAAATATGGAGAACGAGTAGGAGATACTGCAGATGAGTGACGGAAAAGACATGGAACAGTCATTGGTGTTCGGACTTGACATTGGTACAAGAAATGTAGTTGGAACTGTAGGTTACCGTACAGAGGATCAGTTTATCGTAACTGCACAGTATATCATGCAGCATGATACAAGAGCGATGTTAGATGGACAGATCCATGATATCGGACGTGTATCAGGGACGATAAGAAAAGTAAAAGAACAGTTGGAAAAACAGATCGGAAAAGCCCTGACAGAAGTATGTATTGCTGCCGCAGGACGTGTGCTTAAGACGGTTACAACAAGTATCAGTTACGATTATCCGGAGGAAAGTGTAGTCACCGGAGAAGATATACATACACTTGATCTGCTTGGAATTGAAAAGGCACAGAAAATTTTACAGGAAATGAATGATACCAATTACAAATTTTATTGTGTCGGATATTCAGTGGTCAGATATTTTTTGAATGATGAGCCATTTTCAAACATTGAATCACATAAAGCAGACCGTATCGGCGAAGATATTATCGTAACATTTCTGCCGGAGGATGTAGTGGACGGACTTTATGCGGCGGTAAATCAGGCAGGACTTGAAGTAGCAAATCTGACATTGGAGCCTATTGCTGCTATTAATGTTGCAATCCCTGAAAGCTATCGTCTGCTTAATATCGCACTGGTCGATATTGGAGCGGGAACATCCGATATTTCCATTACGAAAGACGGAAGCATCATTGCATACGGTATGATTCCTCTTGCAGGAGATGAACTGACAGAACTGATCGTGCAGAATTATCTGGTTGATTTTAAAACTGCCGAATACATCAAATTGCAGAGCACAACAGAGGATGAGATCACCTATAAAGATATCATGCTGATCGAGCATACGATTCCGGCAAAAGAGGTATGGGAGCTGACTAAACCCGTAGTGGATGAGATGACAACCGCAGTAGCTGCCAAGATCAAAGAATTGAATGGTGATCAGACGGTCAGTGCAGCGTTTATCGTTGGTGGCGGTGGTAAGATCCATGGTTACACAAAAATGCTTGCAGAGAAATTAGATCTTCCGGACGTGCGTGTGGCACTGCGTGGCGAAGAGGTACTGCAGGAAGTTGTTTTTGAACAGCAGGATATCAAGAAAGATCCGCTGCTTGTAACACCGATTGGAATCTGCCTTAATTATTATGAGCAGAGAAATGGATTTATCATGGTGCGTTTCAATGGTGAGCGGCTTAAATTATATGATAATGAGGGATTAACGATCGTGGATGCCGCATTGCAGGCAGGTTTCCCGAACGAGGATCTTTTCCCGAAGAGGGGATCGGAACTTAACTTTTTTGTAAACGGTGCAAAACGTATCATCCGCGGAGAACAGGGCGAGTCGGCAGCAGTTTATATGAATGACCGGTCGACAAACCTGAATGCCGCCTTAGAGCCTAACTGTGAGATCATAATTGAGCCGTCCACAGCGGGAAAGCCGGCATCCTGCACGTTAGATCAGTTAGAGGAATATACTTCTGATTACGTGGCATTTGTAGTCAATGGAAATGTGATAAGATGTCCGAAGTTCTTAGAGGTCAACGGTAATTTAGAGCTGCCTTCCTATCAGATCAAAGAGGGAGACCAGGTGGAGACCAGAAGTTTCTACACAGTAGGACAGCTTGCAGAATTTATGGATGTGGAAGCGAATGTTGAGCATGTGATCTTAGTAAATAATCGTCGTGCAACACTCGATTCCCTGATCTATGAAAACTTCACGATCGAGTGGACCGTGCGTTCTTATGGTAAACCATCATTCCAGCCGTTAGAGCAGGAAGAAGTAAAGACACCGACTGTCGGGGAATACAAAGAAGAAGAGATACCGGATATTGTAGAGCCAAAGACAGAGACAGAGGCACAGGATAGCGCAGATGCAGCAGTTTCGCATGATGACAGCAGTGCAAAGGAGAGTACAGCGCGGACAGATGATGCTGCCGCACCAGATGAAGATCAGGTAAATGCAGACAGCACAGAGGGAACAGACAATGTTACTGCATCAGAAGAAAATACGGCAGGATCAGACAGCATGGCTGCGTCAGATGAAGCCACAGTGAATGTCGGGAATGCAGCTGCGGCAACAGATGAGAACACAGTGAATGCAGAAGCGTCCCAGTCAGATTCAGTGCCAGACGCTGCAGCAGAAGATACAGCTGAAAATGTAACAGAACAGACAGAAGTACAGAGTGTACAGAACACGGATGAAAAACCGGAAGATGGCAACGCGGTATTAGTATATATCAATGGTCAGCCGGTAAAACTTACCGGAAAACCACAGTATATATTTGTAGATATTTTTGATTTTTACGAATTTGATCTCACAGCTTCAAACGGCAGGGCAATCATTACCAATCTAAATGGTGAGAATGCATCGTATTCTGCAGTATTAAAGGCCGGAGATACGATCGAACTTAGATGGAAAGAGAATTAAAGCAATGGAATTATGCAGTATAGCAAGCGGTAGCAGCGGAAACTGTATCTGTGTCGGATCTGATGACTGTCATGTACTTATCGATGCGGGAATCAGTGGAAAACGGATTGAAAACGGACTCAATTCAATTGATCTGAAAACGGAAGAAATGAAAGGCGTTCTCGTAACACATGAACATATCGATCATATATCTGGACTGGGCGTCATTGCCAGGCGTTACGGGCTTCCGATCTATGCCACGGAAGGTACGATAGATGCAATTTTGAATACAAAGTCTGTCGGAAAAATAGATGAATCTTTATTTCATGCAATAACGCCGGAACAGCCCTTTGAAATCGGAGATCTCTTGATCGAACCGATCTCAATCTCACATGATGCGGCAGATCCGGTCGCCTACAAAATAAAAAATGAGGAAAAAACAGCTGCGGTAGTAACTGATCTTGGCACTTATGATGAAAATATCATTCATAAAATAAAAAATCTGGATGTACTTTTATTAGAGGCAAATCATGATGTACATATGCTGCAGGTCGGCAGTTATCCTTATCAGTTAAAACAGAGGATTCTTGGGGAAAAGGGACATCTTTCTAATGAACTCTCTGGTCAGCTTTTAGGAGAAGTACTTCATGATCATTTCAATACGGTTATTTTAGGCCATCTCAGCAAGGAAAATAATTATGCAGAGCTTGCATATGAGACAGTCCGGCTGGAGGTAACAATGGGAGAGAACCCTTATAAAGGTGATGATTTTCCGATGTATGTGGCAAAACGGGATGAGCCGTCAGAGCGTATCGTTTTTTAAAAAATAATATTTCTAATGACATTTAGTAGAAAAATTTATAAATTCCAACACATTTAACAGTGGAAATTATAAATCACATATGATATGATTATCCATAATATTTGCACTGATTTAGTAAAGCAGAAAAGTGAGGAGAGCAGAGATGGAGAACACAGCAGACAAGACAATTATTACAGTAGTGGGTAAGGATACCGTTGGTATCATTGCAAAAGTATGTACTTATCTTTCCGAAAATGGTGTGAATGTACTTGATATTTCACAGACGATCGTTTCCGGATATTTCAATATGATGATGATCGTTGACATGAACAGATCCACCAGATCATTTGTGGATTGTCAGAAAGATCTTGACGGGATTGGTGAACAGATCGGTGTATCCATCAAGTGCCAGAAAGCTGAGATTTTTGAAAAAATGCATCGTATTTAGAGAGGAAAGCAGCAATGATTAATATATTTGAAGTAAACGAGACCAACAACATGGTGGAACACGAAAATCTTGATGTCCGCACCATTACGATCGGTATCAGCCTGCTTTCATGCATTGATTCTGATCTGAAAAAATTAAATGAAAATATTTATAACCGTATCACATCCGTTGCAAAAGATCTTGCAAAAGTTGCAGGGGAGATCGAGGCGGAATATGGTATACCGATTGTCAATAAGCGTATTTCTGTTACTCCGATCGCACTGATCGGTGGAGCAGCCTGCAAGACACCGGAAGATTTTGCGACGATCGCAGATACCATGGATCGTGCAGCGGAAGCAATCGGTGCTGATCTGATCGGCGGATATTCTGCACTGGTGTCAAAAGGCATGACAAAAGCGGATGAGATGCTGATACGTTCCATCCCGATGGCACTCTGCCGGACGAATCGTGTCTGCAGTTCCGTAAACCTTGCTTCCACAAAGACTGGTATCAATATGGATGCAGTGCGTCTGATGGGAGAGATTTTACTGGAAGTTGCTGAGCGTTCAAAAGACCGTGATTCTGTGGACTGCATGAAACTGGTCGTATTCTGCAATGCACCGGATGACAATCCATTTATGGCAGGAGCTTTTCATGGTGTGACAGAGGCGGACGCAGTGATTAATGTCGGAGTCAGCGGACCGGGTGTTGTAAAGACAGCACTTGAAAAGGTACGTGGCGAGAATTTTGAAGTACTCTGTGAAACGATCAAAAAGACAGCGTTTAAGGTAACAAGAGTCGGACAGTTGGTTGCGCAGGAGGCATCCAGACGTCTCTCGATTCCGTTTGGTATCATTGACCTTTCCCTTGCACCAACTCCGGCAATCGGTGATTCCGTTGCAGATATTCTCTGTGAGATCGGTCTGGAATATGCCGGTGCACCTGGTACAACCGCGGCACTCGCCATGTTAAATGATCAGGTTAAAAAGGGTGGTGTCATGGCATCGTCTTATGTCGGCGGCTTAAGTGGTGCTTTTATCCCTGTCAGTGAGGATCAGGGAATGATCGATTCCGTACAGGCAGGTGCGATCACTCTGGAAAAATTAGAGGCAATGACCTGTGTCTGCTCAGTAGGACTTGATATGATTGCCATTCCAGGTGATACAAAGGCAACTACGATCTCCGGTATGATCGCAGATGAGATGGCTCTTGGTATGGTAAACCAGAAAACAACAGCGGCACGTCTGATCCCGGTAATCGGCAAAGGTGTTGGCGATACGGTAGAGTTCGGTGGTCTGTTTGGTTATGCGCCGATCAT
>UMHT01053225.1_pt1 | contig 26200 bp, 18 predicted proteins | sample 1965601 | NCBI WGS metagenome assembly UMHT01 (sample SAMEA4836105, study PRJEB28245) | human gut metagenome | biome: gut microbiome; material: fecal sample | place: Denmark | collected 2008 | reverse complement strand
CGTTCCTTTTAATGGAAACGACCGTTCCTTTTAAAGGGAACTGCCGTTTCCTCCGAGGAAACTAACGCTTCATCGAGGTTGTCAACTAAATCCAATACAGTACAGACAACAAAAGAGGGGCTATCAGACATTAACACGCTGAATATCAAACCACAACATCAAGTAAAAAGTGTATTAAAGCATGGATATAGAGTGAGAGCAAATGCCTGCTCCCACACTGCTACAACACTTGCTACAACAGCTGTAACAACGATGAATAAGACGATACAAGCAAAAAGTGAGAGCATGGGAGCAAAACACGTGTTTAATTCATAGTAAGCAGAAAATATACTCGCCTTGAATCTACTCTTATTATTTGCCTGCTATTGATGCTTCAATCATTTGTCTTAGCAAACCGGTTGTGCTTGATTCAGCATGAAGCAAGCATTCCCGGTTACCGAACACAAAAAAAAGAATACCAAATGGCACACGAACATCCACCCCTAAATCAATCAATCTATCTGCCATATTGGCATTTTTCTATCTTGTACACTTATATATTACAGGAGAAATCTCATTTCAACGCTTGCATACCATGCATATATAAAATCACTGTTAAATCACTGCTAACTCTCAAACAAAAACATCTCCCGTCTGTTACATACCCGACTTGAATATAGTAACCTAAACTTTTAAATTATGGCTAGAGAAAGCGTAAAAATCTTACAAGGAAAGCTTGATGTAGAAAGCTTGATTTCACAGTTGAATGCAGCATTGTCCGAAGAATGGTTGGCATATTACCAATACTGGGTAGGTGCATTAGTAGTAGAAGGCGCCATGCGTGCAGATGTACAAGGCGAATTCGAAGAACATGCGGAAGAAGAACGCAGACATGCGCAACTGCTTGCCGACCGCATTATCGAACTGGAAGGAGTACCCGTATTGGACCCGAAGAAATGGTTCGAACTGGCAAGATGCAAATATGATGCTCCCCAAGGGTTTGATTCTGTAAGTCTGCTAAAAGATAATGTAGCTTCTGAGCGTTGCGCAATACTGCGTTATCAGGAAATTGCTGACTTTACCAATGGAAAAGATTTCACTACTTGCGACATTGCCAAGCATATCCTTGCTGAAGAAGAAGAGCATGAACAAGATCTTCAGGATTACCTGACTGACATTGCCAGAATGAAAAAATCATTTCTCGACAAGTAATTTCCGACTCGTCAGAGAATGAGCGAAAGGCAGTCTTAAAAAGAGAATATCAAAACATTCTCTCTTCAAGATTGCCTTTTTTCACAAATATATGCGAAAACGACCCCGAAGTTTATACTCCTTTAGTCTCCTTTTGAACAATTTTCGTCCTGAATGGAACACCGCATTTCAGTTGATTCCTCCTACATTTGCAACCACACTTAATCATAAGTGCATAGAAAATAGGTATAAAGAGTATAAAAAGAAAAGACTATGGCAAATCAATTATCAAGAACTGATAGTTCATCCAATCAGGATATCAGACAACGATTCAACGTAAAAAAAACAATCATCGGAGTTATTGTTTTATTAATAGGATTATGTCACTTACCTGAAGCGATCCTCCTCATTATGGACGGCATTTCTTTAGATAGCATATTATATCTTATCGGCAATATATTACTCTGTCTGCTTGGCATATACCAACTTAAATTCCGTTCCAGGGAAATGAGATATCTGCTGACTAAAAGCGTGGTCAAAGAGAAGAACTATTCTTTCAATCTGAAATACCTTGAACCATTGAAAGAAATGATCGAATCAGGCAATTTTTCTAACAATATCAATATTGAGAAAGGAACAGGCGGAAATCTTCGGCTGGATGTCCTCATGTCGGCTGACAAGAAATTCGCAGCAGTGAGATTGTTACAGTTTATCCCTTACAGCTACATTCCGGTCATGGATATGCAATATCTGCGGAATGACAAGATCGCCGCTCTGGAGAATTTCCTGGAACACTCTAAATAAGGGTCCGTTTTATTTTATCCATCCCCACTTTTATGTAATAGTGCGATAAAAACCAAACTATTTTCAAACAAATCAAGAAGAAATCTTTCTTTTTTCGTATTTTTGTCCCAATATGCACTTTTAATTCAAGTAGACAACGAACATCAACGAAAAAGAATGAGAGTAATTGATTTAATACATAACAGCGAAAAAACAGCTTTCTCTTTCGAAATCCTTCCTCCACTGAAAGGTACAGGCATCGAAAAGCTGTATCAGACTGTCGATACCCTTCGGGAGTTTGATCCGAAATATATCAATATCACCACGCATCGCAGCGAATACGTATATAAGGATCTGGGCAACGGACTTTTCCAGCGAAACCGGCTGAGAAGACGCCCGGGGACTGTTGCCGTAGCTGCCGCTATCCAGAACAAGTATAATATAACGGTGGTTCCGCACATACTGTGCAGCGGCTTCACCCGTGAAGAAACCGAATATGTACTGCTCGACCTGCAATTCCTCAATATCACCGATCTGCTGGTACTTCGGGGAGATAAGGCCAAACATGAATCAGTATTCACTCCCGAGGGCGACGGATACCATCATGCTATCGAGTTGCAGGAGCAAATCAATAACTTCAATAAGGGAATCTTTGTAGACGGTTCGGAGATGAAAGTAACCAACAGCCCGTTCTCCTACGGTGTGGCTTGCTATCCGGAGAAGCACGAGGAGGCTCCCAACATCGAATCCGATCTCTTCTGGCTGAAAAAGAAAGTAGAAGCAGGTGCGGAATATGCTGTGACACAGTTATTCTACGACAATAAGAAATACTTCGAATTTGTAGAGCAAGCGAAGGCAGCAGGTATCAATGTACCTATCATTCCGGGCATCAAGCCATTCAAGAAGTTATCTCAACTCAGCATGGTGCCCAAGACATTCAAAGTAGACTTGCCGGAAGATTTGGTCAAGGAGGCTTTGAAATGCAAGAACGACAAGGAAGCCGAACAGGTTGGTATCGAATGGTGTGTCGCCCAATGCAAAGAGTTAATGGCACATGGAGTGCCAAGCATCCACTTCTACTCCATCGGAGCAGTGGACAGTATCAAAGAAGTGGCTAAAATCATTTATTGATATGTTTTTCAGAGACGTAATCGGACAAGAAGAAATCAAGCAACGACTCATTCAGGAAGTGAGTGAAGGGCGCATACCGCATGCCCAACTGATCTGTGGCCCCGAAGGAGTCGGTAAGATGCCGCTGGCTATCGCTTATGCCCGCTACATCAGTTGCACCAACCGGGGTGAGACGGATGCCTGCGGAGTATGTCCGTCGTGTGTGAAATTCAATAAACTGGTACATCCGGACGTACATTTCGTATTCCCCATCGTGAAAAGTTCTAAAGGAAAACGGGAAGTGTGCGACGACTATATCGCCGACTGGAGACCATTCGTTCTGAAGAATCCGTACTTCAACCTGAATCACTGGCTGAGAGAAATGGATGCCGAGAATGCACAGGCCATCATCTACGCAAAAGAGAGCGATGAAATCCTGAAGAAACTCAGCCTCAAATCGAGCGAAGGAGGATTCAAGATCACGATTCTCTGGTTGCCCGAAAAGATGCATCCGGTATGTGCCAACAAATTATTGAAATTGCTCGAAGAGCCACCTGAGAAAACTATCTTCCTGCTCGTATCGGAAGCTCCGGAAATGATTCTGCCTACTATTCTGAGCCGTACTCAACGCATGAACGTGCGAAAAATAGACGAACCGGCCATCGACCGCGTATTGCAGTCCAAATACGGTATCCAGCCTGCCGACAGCCTTTCCATTGCCCATCTGGCAAACGGGAACTTTATCAAAGCACTGGAAACTATTCATCTGAATGAAGAGAATCAGCTCTTCTTCGACTTATTTGTCAGCCTGATGCGATTGTCCTATCAACGGAAAATCAGGGAAATGAAGCTCTGGAGCGAACAGGTTGCCGGCATGGGACGTGAACGCCAGAAGAACTTTCTGGAATACTGCCAGCGCATGATCCGCGAAAACTTTATATTCAATCTCCATCAGCGTGATCTGACATACATGACAATCAACGAACAGAATTTCGCCTCTCGCTTTGCTCCTTTCGTCAACGAAAGGAACGTAATAGGCATCATGGATGAACTAAGCGAAGCGCAACTGCATATAGAACAAAATGTAAATGCCAAGATGGTATTTTTCGACTTCTCTCTGAAGATGATCGTACTGTTGAAGCAATAATAAATATATAAACTATGGAATATAAGCTTCATAATGGGAGCGGCGGTCTTTGCTGCAAAGGATGCTCCCGACAAGATAAGAAACTGAACACTTACGATTGGCTGGCAGACATACCAGGCAACGCGGAAGAGTGTGATATGGTGGAAGTGCAATTTAAAAACACCCGAAAAGGCTATTACCGCAACAGCAATAAGATCAAACTGGAAAAGGGAGACATCGTTGCCGTAGAAGCTGCTCCGGGCCATGACATCGGCGTCGTGACCCTGACGGGAAGACTCGTCCCGCTGCAAATGAAGAAGGCCAACTTCAAGACTGATGTTGAAATAAAGAGAATCTACCGGAAAGCAAAACCGGTGGATATGGAGAAATTCAACGAAGCGAAAGCAAAGGAACATGCGACCATGATCCGTGCCCGCCAGATCGCACTGAACCTGAACCTGGATATGAAAATCGGTGATGTGGAATATCAGGGCGACGGCAATAAGGCCATCTTCTACTACATTGCTGACGAACGTGTGGACTTCCGCCAACTGATTAAGGTACTTGCCGAAGCTTTCCGTGTCCGTATTGAAATGAAACAAATCGGTGCACGACAGGAAGCAGGACGTATCGGAGGTATCGGTCCTTGCGGACGGGAGCTTTGCTGCGCTACTTGGATGACGAGCTTTGTATCGGTATCTACAAGTGCCGCCCGCTTTCAGGACATTTCACTGAATCCTCAAAAGCTTGCCGGACAGTGCGCAAAGTTAAAGTGTTGTCTCAACTATGAGGTGGACTGCTATGTGGAAGCTCAGAAGCGCCTCCCTTCCAAAGAAATCGAACTGGAAACAAAGGACGGCACTTTCTACTTCTTCAAGGCTGATATTCTGAGTAATCATGTTTCTTACTCTACGGACAAGAACTTCCCCGCCAATCTGGTAACAATCAGTGGAAAACGTGCCTTTGAGGTAATTGCCATGAACAAGAAAGGAATGAAACCGGATAGTCTGCTCGAAGCTGAAGTGAAGCAAGAATCCAAAAAGCCGATTGACTTGCTGGAACAGGAAAGCCTCACCCGCTTCGACCGTAACCGAAATAATAAGGACGGAAACAACGGTAACCGGAACAAGAAGAAGAGAAAAGGAAATAATGACAACCGCCCGCAGGCACAGGCCGAAAGTGGAAATCGTCCGCAGCAACCTCAGAGGGGGGAGAACGAGAATCGTCCCCAACCGTCAGAGAACGGCAACAGAGGAGAAAGAGGAGACAGAGAAAATCGTCCGAGAAACAATAACAATAATAACCGGAACAGAGGACAGAATCAAGGACGGAATAATGAGAACAGACGTCCGGAAAGAGGACAGAATCAGGAACGTCCACAGAATCCGAACCGTCCGCAGAATCAAGAGCGTTCACAAAATCAAGAGCGTCCGGTAAATCAGGAACGCAATCAAGAACGTAATCAAGAGCGTTCACAAAATCAAGAGCGTCCGGTAAATCAGGAACGCAATCAAGAACGTAATCAAGAGCGTCCGCAGAATAGAGAACGGCAACCCAAACAGGAACGTCCTCAAAATCAGGAACGCCCGCAGGAACAAGGAAGACAACCCAACCAGGAACGTATTCCCAGACCTGAAAGAAATTCGAATCAAGAGAAACCGCAAAATAATGAAAAGCCTGCTCAGGAATAGCTTATTTTGTTTATTCGGTGCCTGCCTCATGGCAGCCTGTAATGAAAATACCGTGTATCACTCCTACCAGTCCCTGCCCAATGAGGGATGGGGAAAGAGTGATACACTCTCTTTTCAGTGTCCTGTTACGGACAGTATTCCTGGTACACTCAGATTATTTGCGGAAGTTCGCAACAGAAGTGAATACCCTTACCGCAACCTTTACTTATTCATTCATGAGAATCTGCTCGACTCCACAGTATGGCGCACTGACACGATAGCGGTCAACCTGGCTGATTCCACAGGAAGATGGACAGGCAATGGGTGGGGAAGTATCTATCAAACAGCAGTTTTTGTCAAATCTGTCCGCCCGCTGCATCCCGGAAACTACACAGTTAAGATTGTGCACGGAATGCAGGATGAGAAATTAACCGGACTCAATGACGTCGGTATCCGGATTGAAAAACAAGGAGAATAGATTAAAGCCTTCTGCCTCTTCCGGCATCCAGCCTCAGGAAGATAAACAATAAAATGGTGAATCCCCACAAGGAAGAACCTCCGTAACTGAAGAACGGTAAAGGAATACCAATGACCGGAGTCAGCCCAAGCACCATCCCGACATTAATAAAAAGATGGAAAAGGAAGATACTGACAACGGAATAACCATAGACACGTGCAAAAATGGAAGTCTGCCGCTCGGATAAAGCAATCAGTCTCAGAATCAATATAAGGAAAGCCAACAGGACAGCAGCCGAACCGACAAATCCCTGCTCCTCTCCCACTGTGCAGAAGATAAAGTCAGTATCTTGTTCGGGCACATATTTCAGTTTCGTCTGTGTGCCATTCAGAAAGCCTTTTCCAGTCAATCCACCGGAACCGATGGCTATCTTTGACTGATTGACATTATATCCCGCTCCCGTCAGGTCTTCTTCCATACCGAGTACAACCTTGATGCGGATTTGCTGATGGGATTCCAAGATATTATCAAATACGTAGTTACTGGAATACAGGAAGCCGATAGAGCCAATGGCAAACAGAGCAATCAGGAAATAGGAACGTTGACGCTCTCTCAATGCCAGATAGAGCAGATAACCTATCACAAGAACACAAAGCCCCCATTGCACCCATACCAGACTAAAGTGTATTCCGTATTCCGATATTAAATATGCGATAAGCAGAATGATCAGGCTTCCTCCGATAATGTTCCGTGTGGGTTCCCACTTTTTGGGGTACACCCATACCATTCCTCCGGCAAACAACAGAATCAATAACAACACGATAAATTCGCCCAACGGTGTGGGAGTATCGGCAATAAAGACCTCGTCAAAACGGATGCCGACAACAAAGTAAATCACTGCACACAAACCGGCAAAAAGCACTACACCGGGCATTCCTTCCCGATAAAGCACCAAAAAGAAGGCAAGATAAACTAATGCCGACCCCGTCTCCCGCTGTCCGATAATCAGGAGCATCGGAAGAAGAATGATAAAGCCCAAGACGAAGGCACACTTTTCTTTCTTTATGCTGAATGAGTATGAGTTCATATATTTCGCCAGCGCCAGTGCCGTAGCAAACTTGGCAAACTCGGCGGGTTGCAAGCTGACCGGCCCCATCACCAGCCACGAACGCGACCCTTTCGTATCCGGTGCGATAAAGATGGTAACAATAAGCAGCACAATCATCCCTACATATATAATGTACGCGAACATATCATACATCCGGTCTTCCAGCATCAGCAAAACAAATCCCAGACCAAAGGAGCAGATAATCCATACAAACTGCTTTCCGGCACGGGTAGAGAAATCAAAGAAGTCACGATCGCCATAGTCATAGCTGGCACCGCAAACGCTGAACCATCCGCCGACAATCAAAAGCAGATAGATACCAATCGTTACCCAATCCAGTGTTTTCCACAAACTATCGTTCCTCGTTACCATATAAAATGATTCTGTTACTGATTTCTTCTGCTCTTAACTCATTCTCGGGCGACAACTTCCCTTTCATATATTGTTCCATCATCAATGCACCGATCGGCACTCCATAAGTCGCTCCCCAACCTCCATTCTCTACATATACGGCAATGGCGATCTTAGGCTGGTTCATCGGAGCAAAGCCCATAAACACCGAATGGTCATGTCCGCGATTCTGCGCTGTTCCTGTCTTTCCGCAGGCTTCAAGTTCCGGCACCATCACGGACAGCATACGGCAAGTACCTCCGGTGGCAGCAGCACGCATTCCTTCTACCACAGATTCATAATGTCTTCGCTCTATGGTTGTGTTGCGTGGATGTCGATAAATGCTATCCAACTGCGCATCCTGAATTTCCTTCACAATATGTGGTGTTGTAAAATGTCCGCGATTGGCAATCGTTGCCCCTAAGTTAGCTATCTGAAGAGGGGTAGACAGAATTTCACCTTGTCCGATGGAGATACTGATGACCGTCAGTCCGTTCCAGTGTCCACGATAAGCCTTGTCATAAAATTGCGCGTTCGGTATCAAGCCCCGTTTCTCTCCGGGCAAATCAACTCCTAACTTATAGCCGAATCCCTGAGAAACCATGTGATCTTTCCAGACTGTGATGGCATTCTGCGGTGAACCGTACTTGCGATCGCCGAACATACGGAACAGCCCCCAACAGAAATAGGAGTTGCAAGAAGTCGCAATAGCCGGAATCAATGGCAAAGGTGAGCCGTGAGCATGACATCCCACTGTCAGACGCCCATAATGGAAACCACGAGAACAGGGGAAAGAAGGACTTTGCTCGGTAATGATTCCTTCTTGCAGGAAGGTCAGTCCCTGTGCCGTCTTGAAAGTTGACCCCGGAGGATAGACTCCCATCAACGCACGATTGAGCAACGGTTTCTGTTTATCGCGTTGCAGCATCAGATGGTTCTTGCCACGCTGACGACCAATCATCAGATGCGGATCATAATTCGGAGAAGAAACCAGACAAAGGATTTCTCCGGTTTCCGGTTCGATAGCTACGATACTTCCAATCTTATTTTTCAATAACCGTTCGCCTAATATCTGCAAATCGATGTCGAGACTCAGAGTCAGATTCTTGCCCGGAATGGAAGGACGGTCATACTCTCCGTCCATATAACGTCCCTGGATACGTCCATGCGCATCGCGCAACAGAATCTCTACTCCCTTTTCTCCACGCAGGTATTTCTCGTACGATCTTTCAACTCCCAGTTTTCCTACATAATCTCCGCGGATGTAGTATCCCTCTTCATCCGCCTCCATATCTTTAACGGATACCTCACCGATATCCCCCAAAGCATGGGCGGCAGCATTGTATGAATATTGCCGGATCGTACGCCGCTGAATATAAAAACCGGGAAACTTGAACAGTTTCTCCTGGAAGACACCGCACTCCTCCGCAGAGAGTTGTGACATGAACAGCTGGTTGGTATATCGGGAATATCCCGGATTGCGGCGGCGGTCTCTCATATCACTCATGATCTTAAGGAACTGAGCACGAGTAATGCCCAACGACTCACATAAATCGAGTGTATCCAGATTTTCGACCTCTTTCGGGACAAGAGTGATGTCATAGGCCGGCTGGTTGAATACCAGCAGTTTGCCGTTACGGTCGTAAATAGCACCCCGTGAGGGATATTGAATTTTATTCAGGAAAGCATTGCTGTCGGCATTCTTCTTGTAGTCGTCTGTCGTTATCTGCAATACAAAGAGGCGTATCAGATAAATCAACACAATAGTTAAAGCAATCCCCCCGATAACAAATTTCCGCTTTTCTAATCTATAGTCTTTTGCCATTCCTATCTCCTTATTCCTTCTACAGCAAGAATGCAGGTTAAAGTCAGAAGGGTGCACGAAATCACCCGCAATAACAACAGCCAGATGCTGGTAAATGAGAAGAACTCAATGCTGAGTAATGCCAGGCTATGGACAAAAACACTTGCCGTGGTATATTTCAGGAAAGGAGTGATGCCCATGCTCTTGAAAGAAGGGATGATACTGTCCAGATTGTCACGCGGAGTAAACAGGCGCAGCAAGGACGGACGAAGGAAAGCCAGCAGCACGGTTGCCGCAGCATTCATCCCCGGAGTATCGGCAAAGATATCAATGGTTAGTCCGAAGAAGAAAGCCCACAACATCAACTCATTCCGGGAAGTTCCGGAAGCGAATTTCAGTATAAAGTAAATGTAGAGAAAGGGAGTAGCATATCCGGCAATATGTACGTTATTCAGGATCAGTACCTGAAGAAGTACCAGCCCGATAAACCATCCGATTCTATGTATATAGGTAATTATCATTATTTCACAGCCTTATTTTCCAGTTCTTTCTGTTCCTGCTGACCGTTCCGGGCTATCACCCGCACATCACTCACCTTGCCGAAATCGGTAGCCAACTTGATTTTCAGCAAATAAGACAATCCGTCGTGCGAGTCGGACATATCATCGACTGTTCCTACCATGATTCCTTCAGGGAATACGGTAGAGAAGCCGCTTGTCACCACCGTATCACCCAGATTAAACTCTGCATGACGAGGCAAATCTTTCAGATACGCATAACGGGAATCTCCATGCTCCCACTTCAGATAACCAAAGTAGTCACTTCCGACAATCTTGCAACTAATATTTGACTTGCTGTTCAATACCGAAATCACGAGTGAATACGAAGAGGAGGTTTCATAGACAATGCCCACTATTCCGTTTCCGTCCACCACTCCCATTTCGGGACGGATGCCGGAAGAAGAACCCTGATCGAGCGTTATATAATTATCCGCCTGATTCAGACTGTTCTTAATGACGTGTGCCTTGAACAACTGATAATCTGTCAGAGGTATCTCCTTGATGCTGTTTACAGTGACCGAATCAACCTGATGCTCCCGCAACGCCTTTTCCAGATTAGTGATCTGCTGTTCGAGCACCATATTACGATCCAGCAAGTCTGCGTTGACCGATTTGAGATGGAAATAAGAGCTTATTCCTCCCGAAACTTCATAAACTGCCCCCACAACGACATTGGCAGATGTAAAAAAAGTACTCTGCTGATAGTTGTTGAACCGAAATAACAAAACAAAACTGGCTACCTCTAATACGATGAAGAGGAACCAGTAATTGTATTTCAAAAGGAAGTTTATTAAATTCCGCATGAATAATGATCCGTATTATTTATCTCATCAAGAAAGAGAAACGGTCTACATTCTTTAATGCCACACCCGTACCTTTGGCTACTGCGTGCAAAGGATCTTCAGCAATGTGGAAAGGTATGTTAATTTTATCTGTCAAACGCTTGTCCAGTCCGCGAAGCAATGCACCACCACCGGCAAGATAAATACCGTTGTGTACAATATCCGCATACAGTTCGGGCGGCGTATTTTCCAATGCACTCAAGATGGCTGTTTCAACCTTGGAGATGGATTTCTCCAGACAGTGAGCCACTTCCTGATAACATACGGGCACTTCCATCGGAAGAGCTGTGATACGGTTCGGTCCATGAACGATGTAATCTTCCGGAGCGTCATCGCCAAGCTCGGTCAGTGCGGCACCTACGTTGATCTTAATACGTTCTGCCATACGTTCGCTGACTTTCACATTATGCTGACGGCTCATGTATTCCTGGATATCCGCAGTCAGATCATCACCGGCGATACGGATAGAGTTGTTGGAAACGATACCTCCCAAAGAGATAACGGCAATTTCCGTAGACCCACCACCTATATCCACGATCATGTTTCCTTCGGGCGCTTCTACATCAATACCGATACCGATTGCCGCAGCCATCGGTTCGAATATCAGATAGACGTCACGCCCACCGGCATGCTCGGCTGAGTCACGAACGGCACGGAGTTCTACTTCCGTACTTCCCGACGGTACACCGATCACCATACGAAGTGACGGCGAAAACAAGTGATTACGAGTATTTACCTGCTTAATCAAACCGCGCATCATTTGCTCGCAAGCATAGAAGTCGGCGATCACTCCATCCCTCAACGGACGAATAGTACGTATATTTTCGTGGGTCTTTTCGTGCATCAACTTCGCCTTTTCCCCAACGGCGATCATCTTATCTGTACGGCGATCCAAGGCCACAACCGAAGGCTCATCCACCACAATTTTCCCGTTTGTGATGATGATGGTATTGGCTGTCCCCAAGTCCATCGCTATTTCTTGTGTAAAAGAGAATAATCCCATTAATATAAAGTATTAAGTATTAAGTATTAGGTATTAAATATTAGGTATAAAGTAGACTGCCTTATCCGCAAGGTTAATACTTAATACCTAATACTCAATACCTGTTTTTAATGTTTAAAATGACGGATACCGGTGGTCACCATCGCCATACCGTGCTCGTTGCAGTAAGCAAAAGTAAGATCGTCTTTCACCGAGCCGCCCGGCTGGATGACTGCCGTAATACCTTCTTTGTCTGCTATTTCTACGCAATCCGGGAAGGGGAAGAAAGCATCTGAAGCCATTACCGCACCGTTCAGATCGAATCCGAATGATTTGGCTTTTTCAATCGCTTGTTTCAAGGCGTCTACCCGTGAAGTCTGTCCCACACCGCTTGCAAGAAGCTGTTTGCCTTTTGCCAGCACGATAGCGTTTGATTTACTGTTCTTAACGATCTTGTTGGCAAACAACAGATCTTCCACTTCTTCCGGAGTAGGAGCTTTGTCTGTCACAGTTCTCAGATCGGCAACCGTTTCAATATTCATATCTTTGTCCTGCACCAATACACCGTTCAACAAAGCACGGAACTGTTTCTTAGGCAGTTTGGCTTCTTTGCGAACCAGGATGATGCGGTTCTTTTTCTGTCCCAAAATCTCGAGCGCGTCTACGTCATAGTCCGGCGCGATAATCACTTCGAAGAATATCTTGTTGATCTCTTCAGCTGCTGCTTTGTCAATCACTCCGTTAGTAATCAATACGCCTCCGAAAGCGGAAACGGGATCACCGGCCAACGCGTCTGTCCATGCTTCCAGTACAGTTGGACGAGAAGCCAGGCCGCAAGCATTATTATGTTTCAGGATAGCGAAAGTCAAATCTTCGTATTCGTCGATCAGATCGACGGCAGCATTGATGTCCAGCAAGTTGTTATAAGAGATTTCCTTACCGTGAATCTGATCGAACATGGCGTCCAGATTTCCGTAGAAATAACCTTTCTGATGAGGGTTTTCACCGTAACGGAGTTGCTTCTGGTTGTTTACCGAACAACGGAAAGCAGAACCTTCGCCGGCATCGAAATAATTGAAGATAGCTGAGTCGTAGTGAGAAGAAACGGCAAACGCTTCTTTTGCCATCCAGCGACGTTCTTCGAGTGAAGAAGTAGCGCCATGTTCCATCAGCATATCCAGCAATGGCTTATATTGTGCCTGAGAAGCCACGATGATGACATCGTTATAGTTCTTGGCAGCAGCACGAATCAAAGAGATTCCACCTATATCGATTTTTTCAATGATGTCTGCTTCGGATGCGCCGGAAGCTACGGTAGCTTCAAACGGATACAGGTCGACAATAACCAAATCTATTTCGGGGATTTCATACTTTTCAATCTGTTGAATATCCTGTTCCAGGTCACGACGGCAAAGGATACCTCCGAAAATCTTCGGATGTAATGTCTTCACTCTACCACCAAGGATGGAAGGATAAGTGGTCAAATCTTCCACTGCCTTACAGGGATATCCTAGTGATTCAATAAACTGACGAGTTCCACCTGTTGAGAGAAACTCGACTCCTTCTTCGTAAAGTTTGGTAATAATTTCATCCAAACCTTCCTTATGGTATACAGATACCAATGCAGTTTTTATTCTTTTAGACTCTGACATTGAATTGCTTATTAAGTATTTGATGCGCAAAGTTACGAAATATTGTTTATCGTACGTAATAAATAAGGTGTGAATTAATAAAAAAAAGCGTTGACTGTTCCTGTTGGAAAGTCAACGCTCCTTCGCACATAGAGCTTCTAATCAAAATATATTACCAGATAGACACTCGTTTATCCTTCGCTACGAACATAGGATCATGTTCTGTGATATTGAATGCTTCGTACCAGTTCTGGATATGAGGCAATGCTCCGTCCACACGCCATTTTCCTAAAGAGTGAGGATCGAGTTTGGTCAGTCGGAGAATCTCTTCCGGGCGGATGTGTCCGGCCCATACATTAGCATAAGCAAGGAAGAAACGTTGTTCGGGAGTAAATCCGTCAACAACTTCCAGCGGTGCTGTTTCCATTGCTTTCTTGAAAGCCGCGAAAGAAACCTGCAAGCCACCGTGGTCGGCAATGTTCTCTCCCAAAGTAAGTTCACCGTTTGCATGTACACCGGGAGCCACTTCTATGCTGTCAAAGAAGTTAACCATCACTTGAGCACGTTCCTCGAACTTTTTAGCATCTTCTTCTGTCCACCAGTCTTTCAGGTTACCATCCTTGTCGTATTGACGACCCTGATCGTCGAATCCGTGAGTCATTTCATGGCCGATTACCACACCGATAGCACCATAGTTCATCGCATCGTCAGCGTTCATATCAAAGAACGGAGCCTGCAGGATAGCGGCTGGGAAACAGATTTCGTTGGTTGTCGGGTTATAGTAAGCATTTACTGTCTGAGGTGTCATCAACCATTCGTCCTTGTCGACCGGCTTACCGGCTTTCGCGATCATGTCATTGAAGTCCCATTGGCTGGCACGCTCGATATTTGCCCAATAAGAGTCGTCTTTGATCTCCAGAGCAGAGTAATCTTTCCATTTATCCGGGTAACCGATCTTTACATGGAAAGTAGCCAGTTTCTCTAATGCTTTCACCTTTGTCGGTTCGCTCATCCATTCCAGCGCTTTGATGCGTTCGCCCAGAGAAGTCTGCAAATTCTTCACCAATCCAACCATACGTTCTTTGGCAGCGGCAGGGAAGTATTTCTCGACATACATCTGTCCTACTACTTCACCCAAAGAGCCGTCTACAGTGCTTACCGCACGTTTCCAGCGAGGCTGCATTTCTTTCTTGCCAGACATTGTTCTACTATAGAAGTCGAAGTTTTGTGCTACGAAATCATCACTAAGGAAAGAGGCTGCGGCATCGATCAGATTCCATTGAAGATAGAACTTCTGGTCTTCAAGAGGCACTGTATTAATAACATCGGCAACTTCCTTCATGGCTGCAGGCTGACCGATATTCACTTCTTTCAAGTCATTCAGTCCCGAAGTAGTGAAATAAGCATCCCAGTTGAAAGTAGGGAAGTTCTTTTTCAGCGTTTCCATATCCATCTTATTATAGTTGGCATGCGGATCACGCAATTCTACTTGTGAACGGGCAGCTTTGGCAAGACGTGTTTCGATGTTCATCACAGCCACCATTGCTTTCTGTGCGGTAGCTTCGTCATAGCCGGCCAACTGGAACATTTTAACGAGGTGCTCCTTATATTTATCGCGGATACTCTTTGTCTGCTCGTCATTCTCCAGATAGTAATCACGCTGTCCCATTCCGAGACCGCCCTGATAGGTCTGAACCATGTTCATAGAGCTGTTCATATCATCCGCACTAACAAACATGGTAAAGTAAGGACGTATTCCTTTCTTCTGACTTTCGGCAATGTAAGTGTAAATCTCTTCTTTATCTTTGAGCGCATCGATAGCCGCCATTTCTTCTTTGATCGGAGCTGCTCCTTCTTTGTTCAGCTTCACGCTGTCCATAGCGATGTTATAAAGATCACCCACTTTCTGGGCAGCACTGCCCGGAGCGTTGTCTTTCTTTGCAGCCAGTTCTGCAATCAGTTCTTTCAACTGTTCGCGGCTTTTCTCGTGAAGCATATCGAAAGAGCCGAAGCGTGAATACTCGTCTGTCAGCGGATGACTTTCAATCCACCCACCGCAGGCATACTGATAAAAACTTGTACCCGGCATTGCCGTGGTATCCAGATTAGCAAGGTCGATACCGGACGTTAGTACGGCCTCTTTCTTGCTATTACATCCTGTTGTCATAAGGCATACGGCAAGAATTGGTAAATACTTGGTTACTTTCATATTATATAATAAATTAGTTTTTCACTTCTTCCAGTTCCATCGAAACCCGTTCCCACTCTTCAACGGTGGTATCCAATTGCTGTTTCAGCTTCTGATGCCGTTCATACAGTTGCATATCCGATGCTCCTTCCGGGGTTGCCATTTTTGCTTCCAGAATGGCGATTGCCGATTCCGTTTCTTCAATCGAAGCCTCACAGTCCGCCACCTGGCGTTCCAACTTCTTTATCTTCTTATTGAGTTCCTTCTGCGCTTCATACGAGAGTCTGTTCTCCGAAGGTTGCTCTGTATCCGCTTCGTTTCCTTTGGCAGATGCGGTAGGAGAAGTAGAGAGAGAAACTCCTTTCTGAAGTTCATTCAGGCTGTCGATCTTCTTCTTTTGCAGGAAATCGTAGATACCGCCAAGATGTTCTTTCACTGTTCCACCACCGAACTCATATACTTTAGTCGCAAGTCCGTCCAAAAAATCACGGTCGTGGCTGACAAGTATCACTGTTCCGTCAAATTCGCGGATAGCTTCTTTCAGTACATCTTTGGAACGCATATCCAAATGATTGGTAGGTTCGTCCAAAATCAGGAAGTTCACCGGTTCCAGCAGCAACTTAATCATAGCCAGACGAGTACGCTCTCCACCGGAAAGCACTTTCACTTTTTTATCCGAAGCCTCTCCGCCAAACATGAATGCACCCAAAATGTCACGTATCTTCAACCGGATATCTCCTGTCGCCACACGGTCGATCGTATCAAATACCGTCATGTTTTCATCCAGCATCTGCGCCTGATTCTGTGCAAAGTAACCGATCTGCACGTTATGCCCGATCGTCAGTTTACCATCAAAATCAATCTCGCCCATGATACATTTCACTAACGTAGATTTACCTTCTCCGTTCTTTCCGACAAATGCGACTTTTTCTCCTCTGTTGATCGTCAGATTCACATCATGGAAAACAACGTGCTGTCCGTATGCCTTGCGTACGTCTTCACAGATAACCGGATAATTCCCGCTGCGGCTAGCAGGAGGAAATTTCAGACGGAGGGAAGAGTTGTCTTCCTCATCGACCTCGATACGGTCTATCTTTTCCAGTTGTTTGATACGACTCTGCACCTGTACGGCTTTGGTTGCCTTATAGCGGAAACGTTCGATAAAGTCTTCCGTATCCTGTATCTGCTTCTGCTGATTCTCATAGGCACGGAGCTGCTGCTCACGACGTTCTTTACGTAATACGACAAACTCATCGTACTTCACTTTATAGTCATAAATCTGACCGCAGGTAATCTCGATCGTACGGGTAGTTACATTATTAAGGAAAGCACGGTCGTGGCTGACCAGCACAACAGCATTGGCACGGGTAGACAGGAAGTTCTCCAGCCATTGTATACTCTCGATATCCAGATGGTTAGTCGGCTCATCAAGGAGCAGCACATCCGGACGACGGAGCAAGAGCTTCGCTAGTTCGATACGCATACGCCAGCCGCCGGAGAATTCGGAAGTCGAACGGTTAAAGTCTTCCCTGCTAAAGCCCAATCCCAACAGGGTACGTTCTATTTCCGCCTGAAAATTGGTTCCTCCCATCATCAGGAAGCGGTCGTTTTCGTGTGTGAAGCGGTCTATTAACTGGTGGTATTCTTCGGATTCATAGTCGGTGCGGTCGGCAAGCTGCTGATTCATCCGTTCAAGGTTTGCCTGAAGTTCGAAAATATGCTCGAAAGCGAGTTCTGCTTCCTCCATCACCGTGCGGACATCCGAAAGGATCATGACTTGCGGCAGATAGCCGATTGTTACATCTTTAGGGACGGCTACCACTCCACGGGTCGGGTTTTGCAGACCTGCCAATATTTTCAACATAGTCGATTTGCCCGCACCATTCTTGCCGACCAAAGCGATGCGGTCTTTTTTATTGATAACATAGCTGACATCGGCAAAGAGCGGTGTCGCATTAAATTCTACTGATAATCCTTCTACTGAAATCACGTCTGTCTCTGATTTATAAGATTTTGGATTGCAAAGATAATGAATAATTATTGGATAAAGGGCAGTATTATCCGTTATGAAAGACAAAAAAGCAGTCATTCTCATGAATGACTGCTTCCTGGTCTTTATCAAAAGCTTTTCTTTAGAACAATTTAGCAGGGTATTCACCGGCATCTACCAATGCCTGAATCTTATCCACTACGCTCTGACGGTCTTCCGGATAAGTTACACCAAACCATTTGCTGGTAGTATCCAGAACTTCTACAGTTGCAGTTCCGTCGTTAATCAATTTATCCACCATCAGCGGGATAAAGAATTCGCTCTTCAGGTTCTCCATGTTCTTCGGATCGCTCAGGAAAGTCTTGAAGAACTCTTCACTGTAAGCAAAGTAGTCGGGAGTAAAGCCCCAGAAGTTCATACTTACCGGAGTCGTATCAGGAGTAGCTGTCCATTCACCGTTATCATCGATGTATTTTACTTCGCCGTCCAGACGTTGAATCTTCGTACGTTCCACTACGGAAGTCAGCAAGTTGTTAGCATCTGTACTGCAGATACCACGAGATACCGTACCGCTCTCGCTCAACGTATTTCCCACACGGAAACCTACCATTGAATAAACATTCTTGGAATTTTCGGGAAGAGCAGACAGGAATTTGCCCATTACCTGGAACGAGTCACGACCATAGAAGTCATCGCAGTTGATTACCGCAAACGGTTCACTAATCACATCAGCTCCCATCATTACCGCATGATTTGTACCCCATGGTTTTGTACGGTCTGCCGGACAAGTGAATCCTTCCGGAAGATCATCAATAGACTGGAATACCAGTTCGCAAGGAATGTGGCCTTCGTATTTAGAAATAATCTTTTCGCGGAAATCCTGTTCAAAATCTTTGCGGATTACAAATACAAGCTTACCAAATCCTGCGTTGATAGCATCATAGATAGAGTAATCCATAATAGTTTCGCCGTTAGGACCCAGTCCGTCCAATTGCTTCAAGCCTCCATAACGGCTACCCATACCAGCAGCCAATAAGAATAAAGTTGGTTTCATAAATTGTGTAATATTAAAAGGTTAGTGATGTCAATGGCATCAGATTTCGTTGCAAATTTACAAAAATAGTTGAATCCAACAGGACAAATATCAATCATTATTCACTAAAATCGTACAAAAATCATTCATTAGAACGGGTAACCGATAGCAAAATGTATTCCCAGATTCTTGAAGAAAGCTCCGGTTACATTATAATAGCCGCTACGGTCCGTATCATAAGGCAGATGCAGAGGAATACCGAAGTCGAGACGGAATACGAGAATATCCATGTCATAACGGATACCGACACCCGTTCCCAAAGCTATTTGTTTAGGGAAAGTCTTCAGACGCAGTTGTGAATTGGGACGTGCTTCTTTTCCATCAGCTAAAAGCTTTCTGTCTTTGCGCAACAACCACACATTTCCTGCATCCAGAAAGGTAGCTCCCCAAAAGCTCTTGAAAATACGGAAACGATATTCCACATTCGCCTCAAAACGGAAGGTTCCTGTCTGATCCAGGTAGGAATATTTTCCCTCTTCCGGATGATAACCGCCCGGACCGACACTGCGCACTGTAAAAGCACGGATACTATTGGCACCACCTACATAAAATTGTTCACTATAGGGAGCTATCGTAGCATTGCCATAAGTAAACAGTGCACCTACTGCCATGCGGCTGGCTATCGCATTATTCTTATCTATGTTCCACAAATGACGCAACTCTGTATTCAACTTCACAAACTGTGCAAACGGAGCCCCCAGCAAACTCTTATCCTCTTCATTGAACGGCTTGCCAAAAGCACGGTAAATAAGGGAAGTGATATTACCCGCCGAAGTGACGGTAGACTGCCACCAGATAGGGTTCTTTATCCGACGACCCGAAGCATTGTCATACGTATACGTATATTCCATCGCCGGAATAAACTGGTTCCTAAGACTGACATACAATGCAGGATTAGCTTCAGCTATCTCTTTAAAATCCTCAGACTGATGCTGCAAGACATTAAATGTCAGTTTAAAAGGAGTAATACTATGCCGGCTGGTACGGGAGGGCTGGAAATCGTATGTAGCATTGCCGCCAAAGGACAGCAGTTTATAATACTTTGCCCGGTTCAGCTGGTTGATATACAGACGAAAGGTCGTCGTGGCCGGGAAGTCAAACTCCCGTTTACCCAGATGCGGGAACACGACTCTCGGAAAAGTCAGAGAGGTAGAAAGCCCCATTTCCCAACTGTTCATCAGTGAGCTCTTCTCACCGCCTCCGGTCTGCCACTCATAAGAGCCTTTCAGTTTTACGTTCCAGCTTTCACCACCTCCGAATACATTGTTACGAGTGACACCGAAAGATGCACCGGGACCGGTCTGGTCATTACTCTTCGTTACTACATTCAGTTCCAGTTCTGCATCCAACGGTTTGGCAAATGTAGCCTGCATAGTGACATCCAGTGTATCACAAGCCGCTGTCGTATCTCGGGGAGCATATTGCATATCCATATAGCTGAATATACCGAGCTGACTCAATTTCTCCTGCACCTGCTCCTGCCGGTACTGGCTATAAAGACGGGTACGGTTGGAAGCCCTCATCTGTTTGCTCCGTACAAACTGCTGATAGTTCATCCATCGATAGAGCATATTCGGACGGACCTGCAGTTTATCATAATAGTGAATATTCAGATTCTTGTACAAGATACTGTCATTAGGTGCCTCGCCATTCTTTCCGAAGAGATAGACCGAAGCATCTCCTACATAGTAAGAACGTTGAGCGGCAGCCGGTAATCCCGGAAGAGGAATCAGACGAAGACTGATATGTCCGCCGGGAACCAAGGTTGTATCTGCCTGATAGGTCATATAGTCCGGACGGAAGTAGAAATATCCCCGATTACGCAAAAGGGTACTGATACGGGAACGTTCTTCATCCAAATCCACCACATTAAACTGTTCGCCGGGGGTGATGTAAGACATACGACGTCCGCGTTCCATGATCTTCAGAGTCTGGGGAGTGAAACGCTGATAATACACTGTATCAATGAAATAAGGGTTCTTCATATCTACCGTATAGAGCAGACTTGCTTTCAGACTATCTTTCTTATCGACCAAAGTCTCGTAAGTCACCTTTCCATTGAAATATCCGTAATCACGGAGCAGGTTAGTGGCTACCTTGACACGTACTTCGGGATTGACAGTAGAAATAAATACGGGCGGATTGGCGGCAAAGCGGTTAAACATCCACTTACCGAATCCTTTCTTGTATTTCACGAAGTCGTTATACATCCACATTTTAAAAGGAATAGGCAGAAAACCTCCCAACAGAGTAGTACTGGGAGTTTTGGCAAGCGCTGCATTGATTTCCGTCAAAGCAGTTTCACCAACCCGTGTCGATGATTTATTGACTATCACCGTTTTTCCTCCGGTATAGAGTATTTCATCTTCGGGCAGATGTTTCGTCACCGAACACGCCGAGAACAACACTATACCTATAAGACAGCCTGCTAATATGTTAATACGTATATCTTTCATTCTTACTTCTTTTTCTTAAAGATGAACAGTTCACTGAGTTTATCCAGTTTCTTGCGAAGTACCAGACCGACTCCGGTTTCCGTAATCTCCCCTTCGAGTACACTCTCATAGTTCTTATCGTAGAACAAACGGACATAACGGGTTCCCGTACGGTCCAAACGATATTCCAAAGAGATATTGTCAATGAAGGATTCGGCATCATTCGTCGCATTTTCGCCCGTCGATACCTTACCGCCGATTACAATCTGGAAGCGGTTATTGAAGAGGCGCTGCGAATAACGGAAACTGTAATCCGTACGCTTGCCGCCAGTATCCGAGGCGTCATGATCTTCGACACCCACAGAGACGCTGGCATTCTTCAGGTTACCCATCAGTGAATTTATCTGACTGCTCAGTACGGAGTTCAGGGCAGAACCCATATTCAGCTTGCCAAGTCCGCCGCCTCCACCGCCGATCGGTCCGGTGCCGAGATAGGTTTTCATCAACATGATATAAAGTGCCTGTTTTCCACGTTCTTCCGCTCCCATTGCTGTCAGTTCATTCTGTATGGTCGCATCTTCCGGGGCCGCTACGTCGAAAGCAAAAGACAGGTTGTCCAACCGGTTCTTTACGACAATGGAAACGTCAAAGTTAACCATTCTCGTTCCTCCGTTCTCTCCTTCGGATACGGAAGCACGGATACGGTCGGTTGCCTTGAAGTTCAGCATGGGGTCCATCGGGTTTCCGGTCCAATCTACATAGCTGCCGTTATCGATGGCAAATTCCTTGACTGCAATGATAGGCAGAGAATACTTCATCAGTCCACCGCTCAGTGTGTAACGTCCGGTCAATGTCAGGTCTCCCTGCGGAGTGTATTTCATCGAAAGATCGCCACCTCCTTCCAGTTCGATACGATTGTCACTGGCATCCAAGTCCACTTTCACCCTGACTGAAGGGTCGATATGAACCATCATCAGCATATCCAATCCTCCTAAAGATACGGTAGGCACTTCCTGACGGACAACTGTGGTGGTATCACTGAATGAAGTAAATGTCACCAGACTTCCCAGACGATCCTGCACGGTCAGCGGTGAATCGGTCAGTACATACGAGACATCCGTATTGCCCAGCAGATTCAGGTTTCCACGCATATTCAACCCGTCCAACGGGCCTTTTATGGTTGCCCGCAAGTCCGCAAAGACTTTTCCGTAGACAAGGCTTTCGCGAGTACGCTTCGCATTCAACAAGGTATAGTTTTCCGCCAGCAGATTCAGACTCGCCATCGGTCGGGACATATCACGGAAATCGACATAACCGTCGATCGTAAACGGATTCTTTCCCGTGGTGTAAATGGCGAACTTATCAAATATCAGACGATTGTTCTTCAACTGCACAGGGCGGTTATCAAACAGGAAGTTAGCACCATACTGGCGTGACAGGACAGATACGCTGTCCAGTATCAGTTCACCGTTTATCAATGGCTGCTCGGTACTGCCTGTTATATTCAGGTCACCGTCCATATCACCGGCAAGCGTAACCAGCTCGTCGGGAATAAAGGCGTTGGCAATACGAAGCGGGAAGTGTTCCAACGTCGTATTTACTTCCAGGCTATCCTTTCCCGTCGAGGTAGGGAGCAGCTTGCCATCTGCTATCAGCACTTCTACCTTATCATGATTCAGATAAGCGTTGAGGTATTGTTTTCCCTGTTCGCCCGGCAGCCATGTAGCCCCCAAAGTAATATCACCAATGCGCTGGCGTTCATAAGTCAGTTCATCAATGGATGCTTCCGCAGAGAGCTGAAGGTCTTTTTCGGTCTGTATATAGTGTGCTTCTGCCGAGAACAATCCGGTGATTTCGGGGAAGTAAGGCAGTACGCTCGTTATTTCATCCAAGCGGATTCTCCGGATTTCGACATCGATATTCTGCAAAGAAACCGTATCTCCCTGTACCGAATGCACACGGAAGCCCATACCTTCATCATCCCACATATCCACATTGGCATACACGCGCATATTCTTATGCAGATAAATCCAGTTATGATCTTCGTTGAAGTGGAATTTACGGAACGCAATAATCGGTTCTTCCGGAATCAGTGTAAAAGCCAGTCCATCCCCTTTTCCACGTCCTCCAACCAGCGGACGGGCATTGACTCCAAGCAACACACCGGTTTTCCCCTTTTCGTTCTTATATTCTGCCAGCAGCTCGGCATCGCGGTCGCGAATCTCGCCTGTCAGAATAGTGGAGAAGGAAAACTGGGGATTCTTCGGTCCGTTGATTACTCCGGCACGGAGATTCATACGGGTAGTATCCTGTTTGACGGTGAAAAAGACCGTATCCAGTTGCAAGGTATCCACTTTCAAAGCATGGATGGCTGCTTTGCCGTTGATTCCCCAATCGGGAGCAGTGCCGAATTTCATGGAAGCATCATGGAACGATATATTCTTCATTGCCATATAGTATGCCAACGGATTCTCCTTTCCTGCCGAAAAAGAGAAAATAGCCGACGGTAATGCTTCACGCAAAGCAGCATGATCCAAGAGTTTTTCATCCACCTGCTTCATCAACACATCTACAAAATGGGTAGACTGACGAATCAGAGGATATACACCGGCACGGGCACTCAGATTCAGTTTCATATCACCGGCGGTGAAATGAGTGAAAACACGGTTCTGCCGTGCCTCTCCGCTTAAATTGAATGCCAACGGATGTTTCATCGGCTTGGGCATAAGTCCCAGTTCGTACAAATCAAGCTGAGTAACGTCAACTGTCACTTTACCGTCCGGATAGCTATGAGCTAAATTATATTCTGCATCCGCCGTCATTTTCAAAAGTTCATTGTCACTCGTAAGCTGAGCCGTTGCCAAAGCTCCTTTAAGATTTCCCGTCAAATGAACATTCGAAAGATGATAGCGGGCGTAATGAAGCTGGTCCAAAGAAAGATTCAGATTGGCTAAAGAATGGAAGGACATGACATCCAGTCCCCTGCCCTTGGCATCTGCCGAAAGAGATAGTTCATAAATCGAGTCTTTCGGGAGAAAATGATGCAGTTGCAGATCGTTTATTTTCAGATCGGCCGTATAAACTTCTGTCGAACTGTTTAATGCGGCATTTACATTCATGCTGCCCTTGCCTTCTTTCAGATCGAGTTTTGCTTTATACTGCGGGCCGTTCATCTCCATCTTCATCTTGAGACTCATACTGTCGGGAATTACTAAAGAGCCATCGGGTGTGACTCCAGTCAATCCTGTCAGGAAGTTCAGATTCCGGGTAACCATATCCAGCCCAATAGTTCCCGAACGAGTCAGACTGTCCGTCAGGTTTTCAAGGATTCCTCCCCCTTTTAGCGAGAAAGCTCCCGGCAAGTCTACCGTGAAGCGCGAAATCTGCATCTCTTTCAGATTTCCATCCGTACCGGCACGAATCACTAACGGACGGAACGGATATGCTTCTTTAAACGTTTGAGGCAGTCCGCCGGCAAAAAGCATCACGTCCTCTTTGCCTATATGTGCGTTAAAGCTGGCGGATAAACGTCCTGTCGTCGGGATATTTACGAGTTCCCAATAAGTCTGGGCGGACAGGTCTATTTCTGAATGTGGGGTTTGCAGTTTCAGTTCAGGAATGCGGATGATAGAATCATTCGAAAAGAGCCGCCCTGTCAGTGAAGTAATACTCAGTCCCGAACGCTCTTCCATCGTTATTTCACGAATCACAGCGTTCATATTTCTGCCTTCGTAGAGCAGAGAGTCCAATCCGATGCGGATATTCCGGACTGCCATATGAGAGGCGTCAAAACCTTCCGACGGTTGGGCCTCTCCGGTGTCATAACTGGCGGAGGCACCCGACAAAAGGAATTGCTTCAATCCATAAAACTGGTTCTTTAAATCCGCTTTGGCGTCATCAATGGTCGCTTCGCCTATGTATGCCGCCATCTTCATGGAGTCGGCAGGCAGTTTCATACCGAATGATACATTCTTCAACTTCAGTTGATGAAGGTTCACCTTCCAGTTCACAGGAGCAGATGCTGTTGTGTCTTTGGGAGTGGTCGTGGTATCAGTCATCAGAAGTTGTATATGAGTATCGGATAACTCTGTCCGATTGACAACTGCCGTTTCGTTCGATAAATCGACTCCATGACTTTGCAGAAAGAAGCGCCCCAAAACGCCTTTTATCTGCATCCCCTCTATCAGATTGGCAGAATTGACCGCCACCTGACTTAAGGTAACCTCGTCAACTTCTACTTTTCCTTTGAGCAACGGCCATGCCTGTACGCGGACATTCAGGCTTTCCAAAGACAATAAGGTATCCGGCTGCTGTATGACTTCCACCCCTCGTACCAGCAGATTAAGCGGAAAACGAAGGTCTATCCGTTCCACCTGAATCTGCATTCCGGTTGCTTTAGAAGCATACGCAGTAACCTCCCGTCGCAAAAGATTCTGAACAGGAGGTATATAAAGTAATACCATCAGTATTACAAAAAGTATTATAGGAGTAAGCAATATCCAGCCCACCCGTCTTATCCATTTTCGTTTCATGCAGGATGTGTCAGTGTAAAAGTGATACAAAGTAAACAAATTACTTTGAAAAAAGGTTTGTCCAAAAGCTAAAATGTGAAAAAGCCGGAGGTTATGGTTGCATTTAGCGCAATTTCATCCCGTTCATTCCGTTCATTCGGAAGGTGAGATATTTGTCAAGGCAGCACCTTCTCACTATGCTACGAGCTTATGCCCGTGCCACTACGTTGGCACGCTTGTGCCACCGCAGTGGCACGACTGTGACATGCCTTTGGCACAACTGTGCCAACAGGGTGGCACAAGCATGGCACTATATAGGCTGTTCCAAAGGAGCTGCCGGGAGAGATTTA
>UMHT01027089.1_pt1 | contig 26627 bp, 19 predicted proteins | sample 1965601 | NCBI WGS metagenome assembly UMHT01 (sample SAMEA4836105, study PRJEB28245) | human gut metagenome | biome: gut microbiome; material: fecal sample | place: Denmark | collected 2008 | reverse complement strand
CTTATAAAAAATATTAAATTATAGTGTTGCGGAATTAAGGTTCCTATAATTATTATCAGAAATAATCTCCATCAGTAATCATATCTCTATTATCTTATATACCCCTCCTGCTCATATCCCCTGCGATAATGATGAATCATATTGACCAACGGCTGAAGGCGGATATCCGTTACTGCCATATTCTTGAATCTGGCATATTGCTGATTGTAAAGCGCAGCATTGCCTTCGGCCAATCTTTCCTCGATATCAGATGGCACCAGGAAGGAAGACCGATTACCCAGATGGGCATAAATTTCTGAAAGATAGATATGAACTCCTGCCAGATCGAAATCGCCAAAATGAACGTAACGATTGGGGATGTGGAGAAGCCATGACCTGAGATTCTCCAGGTTTTCCTGTGGATAACGGCAGACAAACAAGAGTTGCTTATCAGGAAACAGGGCATCGAAAAGCCAACGCTGCGACCGAATCTGCATGAAATTCTCAGCATTCTCCATACCCACAACTATCACATCTTCCAGTATCTCGAAAAGATCCGGCTGATTGATGAAAACAGAGCTGCCCTCCATCGGCTGAAGTCTGAATGGCTTTCCATTCAGCATAGCATCTATCCGAACATAGCAATCTACTAGAAAGCCACGAAATGTATTCACCTTCTTAGCCTTTGAATCACCTACCATCCTAACCATATCTGCCCTCGTCTGCATAGAGGAAGAAGCGGAAATCCATTCTTCTAAAGAACATTTCAAGCCAAACTCCTGCGATAGCAAGGTACGGCAACTTTCTCGCATGGCCTCGACAATACGATATTTGCATCTACTCCCATTGCTCTTTAACATCAACAATCCTTCCTGCCTCAGCAAAGCCGTCATGCGAGGAGACAGCTTCGACGAAGCAATCTCCTCACCCTTCAACATCGCTAATATCTGTCGGGCATCGCCCAATCCTAACTTTTCCATATCATCAAGTATTTCATATCATCAAATGTTTCATATCATCCGATATTTCTACACGCAAGAGGTTTTATAATCTCTTAATCAATTGAGTAACCTTAGTGTTTGCCCTATTGTCTTTGCTGAGCAGATAGGTGTATTTGTAATCCTCCACATTATAGGTAGTTGGCGAACTGTTCACCAGCAGGATGTTGCGGCGATTGGCAAAGTCGAGGATTCCCTTCACGTTGTTAGGATGCAACTTGCCTATCTCGTCCATCATGCAATGAATCTTGAAATCGCCCGATTTCTTCGATGCCTTCTCCTTAAACACGTTGATGAGCATGATATTAACCATCGCCTTTACCAAAATGTCGGTGCCATCAGAACCCACATTCGCTATCTTCTCTACCCATCCCGTATCATTGTCATTTTCTTTGATGCGGAACTCCAACTTGAAGGTGTCAGCCACCTGCAACTGCTTGCGGTTAGGCTCATCCAGAAGTCCCTTCATAAAGGCAAGCAGATATTTCACCGCCTTGGCATTCACATCCTGTCGTGACTCAGTGGCAAAGAGATCCATCTCTCCCATATTGAATTGATTTTCTTCTGCAAAGTCTCTGATACGCAAGAGGAGAAGCATCAACTGGTCATTGGTCTTCAACGGGCGCAAGGCGATTTCCCTGATAACACCTGCGAAATTCCGCTCCTCGAAATCGTGGTTGATATCGTTGATGGTCTTGCCGATATCGCCTTCCCGACGGGTCAGATCGCCCACTTCCTTGGAGATTCGGAAGATGATATCGGTATATCTTCCACTGATGCGCTTCTGATATTCCGAGATTTTATCATTCTCCACAAACTCGCAGAGATTGGATGCGAAAGCGATGAACTCCTCTTCCGTTACCGGACTTACATTGAAGTGGAAGGTGTTGTGAGCAGAGAACATACCTAAGAATTGCTGAGATTGCTTCTTGAAGTTGTCGAGCGAACGACCATCCTCATAGATTTGGCGCTTCAATTCTTCCACGATAGTCAGACAATCTTTGGTAGTGATCTTCTCCTCTATTTCATTACTTTCCAATGGGCACAAGGTTTCGTCACGTCTAAAACTCCTCACTGCATTCAATCCTGCATCCAGCTTTTTCAAAGCAGTCTGCAGCTTAGTCAGTTGACTCTGTGCCTCAGATAATTGCAATTGAAGGCGTTCACTGCGCTGCCTGAATTTATCCTCGAGCATAGTCTTATCCTCAGCCTTGTTTTTTCGATTCTGTCTTACGGCAGGTTCTTGGTCAAAAAGTTCTATCTTTTCATTCCTGTAAACCGCCACCACATCACGATTCTTTCTGATATATTTCAATTCAGCATCCAGTTCTGCTATGCGCTTGTTGTAAGCGTCCAAAGCCTGGGTATCCATACCCTTGCCATGCAGTTCATCGCGCTGGGCTTTCAGGAGTTCTTGCTTGCGAGCATCCACCTGGTTCTGCTTCTCTTCTATCTGCGCCTGAATATCCTGGGCAAAGACTTCATATTTCTGAGTCTCCACCTTAACCTGTCTGTCGTATTCCGTTTGGAGAGCTTTTAGCTTGCGCTGCAAATCCATCTCCAGTTGGTGTTTATTCTCTTCCTTCTTCACCTTATCGGCAACCAGCGCATTCTGCTTATCTTCCAATTCAGCCATCTGTTGGCTGCGCCATTTTTCCAAACGTTTTTCCAACTCCAGCGCTTGCGTTTTGAGTTTTTTTTCCGTCTGAGGCAGCAGTTGCATTTCAGCCTTTTTAGCATGAAGCGATTCATTCAGCTTTCTTATCTGAAGCAGATATTTTCCCTTCAAGGTTTTATGATTCTCCTCATGCTGGTTCAGCAAATCATTCAGCTGCTTGATGATGTCAGCACGAAGCTGTTCCTTTTCAGCGAGTTGCTCCTTCAATTCCTTGGGAGTTCTGAATTTTCGCTCTACGGCAGTCAGATTGATATTTACGCCATAGAGAGAAGCCGCTGATGAAGATGATGACAATGCTGATGAATCAGCAACCAATTGCGGATTCAATACATCATTATATAGTATCGTTTCTTCATCCACCACTTTTCCGATATTCTCCTGCCATCCCTTCCTGTTTTGATCGAGCCATTCAGAAAACGAACCTTTGCTCTTGTCCAGAAGATTCTGAATTTTCCGGATTTCAGCCTCAACATCAGCTTTCTGCTTCTTGGGTTCATCGAGCGACGCCTGGTATTTCAAATCTGCTATCTCCAATTCCTTCTCGGCTTCCTGGCGCAAGGTTTCAATGCGCAGTTCCACTTCCTTAATCTCGGTTTCAACCAGAAATCTTCTGGCTGTAAATTCGGCAAACTCCTTTTCGTTTGTCTCCATCTCACGGGCAAAAGGATTCTCGTGAGCCACCTTTGCCTTCTGAATCTTCAAGGCAGTTTCCTCATGCACCAGTTGCGCAATCATCTCGTCCACAGACGAAGTTTTTTCCCTGAACACCTCTCGGGTTTCCGTTTCAGCCTTTCTCCATTCCTGCATCAGGACTTCCTTCTGGGTCATCAAGGCTGCCTGATGTTCATTGAGCAAGGTGGTCTTGCTGTTTCTGAAAGCACGCAAATCCATATCCAGCTGTTCGAGCAAAGCCTTATACTTATCCACCACGTTCTGATAGGACTTCTCCAGTTCTGCCTTCATCGCTTCCTGTCGCCTGCGCTCATCTTCTATGATGGTTTCCTGCTCTACTCGCTGCAAGATATCTTCTATATGAATTTCCTCATAATGCTTGCGCTTGGCGGCAGTTTTCTTTAGCTGCGCATCGAGTACGCCCAATTCACGAGAGAGTTTATCACGCTCCTTTCCATATTTTTCCTGTTCCTCACCTATCAGGCGACTTACCCGGTTGCATTCCGCTTCACTTTCCTGGATATCAAGACGATATTGCGGCAGGAGTTCCTGGGCCACACGCTCTGCATAATTGAGTTCCCTGCGCCCCTCGCCAATCAAGCGGCGATTGTTCAGCAAGGTGCGATACGCATCTATCACCTTATCAGCCATTCTGCGAACCAGCACCTCGCCATTCTTCTCCTTCTTTGTCCAAAGACTTACATCCTTATATTCCTGTTCAAACTCCTTAATCTGTTCACGATAAAAGTTGAGATCAATGCAGTTATCCTCATCACTCATCGAGCGGATGATGGTATTCTTGATGAAATCGGCATCCAACTTGGTATTGAGGAAGACATTCTGGATAGTGCGAGGGATATTCTGGTACTTTGCACTCTCCACGATGGCATACTTGCGGAAAGGCTGAAGTTCCAGGCGACGATTGTTGCCAAAGATGATGTCACGATACATCTCATAACTGCTTACGAGCGAAGATACATCATGTTTCTTACCCACCTGCTCACGTATCTTAGTCCACTCGCCATACACTTGCTTACGCTCATCAATAAACCATTTGCTATCAAACGGGGCATCGATGAAACGGAACATCACTCGTCCCTGATTCTTCAAGGCAAGAACACAATAAGCCCCATTCTCACGCATCACCTCATAAACGATATATGAATTGGGATAAGGAAAATAAAAGGCATCAAACGATTTTTTCTCCTTCGGAATGCCCAGGCGCAACTTATCTGCATTATAGAAGAACAGCAGCGCACGGAGCAAGGTACTCTTGCCCACACCCTGAGTACCGATGAAATGGACATTTCCATCGAGTTTCACCTCAGCGTATGGGATATGGGCACTATTCAGAAAAATGATTTTATTCAGATATCTCATGGCTGTTCCTCCTCTTCTTTTTCTTCAGTATCATCGGTAATAGATATGCAATCTATCAACTCCTCGATATAATGGAATGAAGCCAATACCTTCCAGGTTTTCTCCACTTCATCCTGCTGCTCAACGAATCCCATTCTCTCCAATTCGCTAATCAGTTTTTCCACTATCTCATCATATGATTTTTTCTCGCTGAAGAGTTTTCCTGCCAATTCTTTCAGTTCCATATCGCAATTGATTCTCACCACGATATCTGCCGCAGAGAATACCAAACCAGATCCGAAGGCAGAATTATAAGTCTTCAGAAAGGTGAGATAATCTATCCACTTGCTCACCGCTTCCAACTTGCGCAGCAAATCCACCTTCGTTTCCTTGCGAGTAAAAAAGAAATAACCATCACCCGCTTCCAGATGAAAACCGATACCATTGTAATATTCATCATATTCAGTCTGTTGCTCTTCTATGGCATCATAATATCGCTTAATTTTCGTCTGAACACTATTGTTGGAAATAAATCCGCCTCTGCTCAGAATATTAAAGATTTCTTCTGTATAGTTCAATTTATTCATTGTCCTGTCTTCTTTTATCGTAGAAAGAATCGTATTTTTATCTCGGAAGTATCACAGGATATTCCACTCCGTCAGCCTCTGCATAATTGCCTGTAAATTTCAACTTATCCACATATTGCGAAGCTATCTGGCAGAAATATACAAGTTTATCCTCCCTGCTTTGTTTTTTATCATATTGATAATTCATCACGAAGGCGAAGAGATGGGTACTTGATGCCGAAAAGGCATTATAGATTTCCTGCAGATTCACAGCCTCCAACTTCAGTTTGTTACCTTTAAGATAATCATCCGGGATAGGTTCTGCAAGATGATCCAGCCGTCGTCCTTTTCTCTTTTTTAGCTTTTCAGAAAGAATATTGATACATTGCAAAGCCTCATCGGATGTACGAAGATTATCTATCGACAACTTGATGTAATACTTAGGTTGCGGTTCCATCCAGACTGCATTTCGACCAGCAACGACCTGTCTTACATCCGTGGCTTCCTCCCACCTAAACTGATCTTTCAGATATTTCAGTTTCTTCACCTTTTCGAAGATGCGATTCTGATAATCTATCATATTGAGGTATTGGATGATTTGGCGTTCTATCTCCAGGAGATTGTGATAAGACTCGTTGAGTTGCAAACGCACATCATTCACTACGTTTTTCATCTGCACATCCATCGCCATAGAGAAGAAGACATGTTCGGTATCTATCACCCGTTCACTCTCGGTGATGAGTTGTGATATGTTCTTCATTTTCTCGCCCAGTCGCTGGAGTTTCGATTTCTTGATTTCGTAATTAGGCTCATTCTTATAAGTATTATCCATATTACGCTTCAGGTCCAAGACATTGCGAACGGTGGCCAAAGCTATCGTCTTCAGACATCGGCGCACTTCCTTGAGATACTTATATTTGCGAGTTTCATTATTTTCCTTGAGATAATAGTCGATATTCTCCTTCAAGACAGAGATATAATCACGTACCGAAGAAACATTGATTTCCTCATTCACTTCCAGTACATCCTCAAAGAATTTCTGATACACGTCCTCCATCTCCAGACAGTCGCCCGTATCACGAATCACCCCATTCTCTATCAGGAATCGGATTCGTTCCTCCTTGTATTCAGTCATTTCCAGAGCATAGTCATAACGAAACTGAAGGGAATGTCGCTTCGCAAACATTTCCTTCAGCAAAATCTTTTCTCGCTCAAGCGTTCTGATCAGTTCATCTATAGATCGGAAAGTTCCCATTGGCCTGTCTATTTAATATCTATTTTTATTTTTCAGCAGAAAACATTTTCACTCAGCCACCCTTCTCCAATCAATCAATCCTTTTCCCAAATCATCCAGTTCTATGGCAAGTGCAATCACTTTGCGCTTGTCTGCCTTGAAAGGTTCTGTATATAGCTTGGCTTTTATCTGTTCTGTTGCAGCATCTAGACCGCCATTATTGCTTAATTTCAGTTCCAGAACATACACAAAACCAGTAGTTTCTACCACCATATCGATTCTGCCTGTAGCAATCATTTTTTCTACTTCCACCCTGCATCCGATAGCATAAAATATACTACTCAGAATTAGGCGATATCGCTCTTCCATATCCATGCTCGCCAGTTTCTTATTGCTGTAAGGAACATCGGCTATGAGAGCTTTCAGACATTTCATGACTTCAGGAAGATTGCCAAGCTTCAGGGAGTACAACAACATATTTTGAGTAGATATTACTTGGGCATTCGTTTTCAATGTCAAGGCAGGTAATACTATCTTATAGAGAGCCTTGCGAACTTCATTGTTTGGGATGCCTAACAAATAAATCCCTTCCATATATCCTTTTATTGTGAGATAACCAGACTGATAGAGGAACAGTTCTGCTCCACCACCTGTCACATCAGAAGTCTCTAATGTATCATTGTCTATAGGACAATTCTCAAAATCTTTCATTCTAATTTCTATATTGTCCACAAACTTAGGTAGCAGCGAGGTCGCCCCGGAAGAAGCCCAATAGTTCTTTAAATCAGAATCAGAGAGGGCATTGATGAGACTGAATGGATTGAATACATCTACCATGTTTTCATGACTGAAATGATAACCGTCATAGTAAGTTGTCAACTGTGTTACAGCTTCTTCAAAAGTCCATTCTTTTTTAGCTGCCAATTTACTAATTTCAGGCTTAAAATCACGGAGAGCTTCTTCTTTGGTAATACCGCAGAGAGCTGCATATTCAGGATTAAAGCTGATGTTACTCAAGTTGTTGAGCACAGAGAAAAGGGAAATCTGTGTAAACTTAGTGACACCCGTAATGAAGACAAACTTCTCGTATTTGTCCTGTGCTTTCAAGACGGCAAACACTTCTCTATAGACACTTGTGCACGCCTCGTGCTCAGGAGTCTTCCAAGAATGCTGCAATGGAGAATCGTATTCATCGATAAGAATTGCTACTTGCTGGCCTGTTTTATTACAAGCAGTTTCTATGATGTTCTTAAATCTTACAGCAAGTGAACTATCTGGACGTACAACTATTCCATACTCCGTTTCAAAAGTATGGAAAGCATCATCCAAATAGCTTCTTACACTTTTTGGCTCTGCACCAGCCTGACTCATGTCGAGTCTGATAACAGGTCGCTTCACCCATTCTGTTTCCAACTCCATGATTTTCAAGCCCCCAAAGAGCTCCTTCTTTCCCATGAAATAGGCTTCAAGTGTATCGACAAGCACAGACTTACCAAAGCGGCGCGGGCGACTCAGGTAATTATACTTTTTCCCTCTATTGGCAAGTTGCCAGATGATATCAGTCTTATCAACATAAAGGTATTCGCCTTTTCTAATTTCTTCAAAAGACTGGATGCCTACAGGCAATTTTCTATCGTTTGTCTCTACCATAATTACTCATCATTATTTCTAAGTGCAAACTTACATATTTTTTTTTGAATAAAATGCTTGTTTGATAAAAAAATTGAAATTACAGTATTTTTTTCCAAAATCAAGTGTTTATCTGCATATATATCATGAGAAAACCTTGTGACAAGCCGATTGGGAAAGTAGGTATCAACTTAGATTCTTCGAAGGGTAATATTGAGGATTGGGAAATCAAAGGAGAATAAAAGAAATCGCCCTGAAAAGGCTCAAGCATTTCATTTCCAAATAGCGATGAATGCTCAGCCTTTTCAGGGCGATTAATTATTTATAGAGGGATTAGGGGGTTATTCCCAGGAATCCCAATTATCAAAACTACCCCAGTGCTCCTTGGACAACTCTCCTTCACCGCCAGTTCCACCATAGCCAGGACCTGTCAGAGGATTTTTGGGATCTGTAAAACTTTCTGTCCCGGTTTTCGACCAGCTTGCCAGCAAGTTTTCCATCGGTAACGGGGCACATTTTATCTGTGGTTTTAAATATACTTTATTATTCATGATTATAATCGTTCTTACTTAATATACTTCTTACCATTAATAATATAGATGCCACTTGGCAGCGACTGGAAGCTGTTGGCATCTTCGCTAACCAACTGTCCGTTGATGTTGTAAACCTTTCCGTTGGCTGGCATCAACTGTCCGTCAGCATCAATGATCAAGTCTTCGATACCTGTAGTTTCGCCATTGTCGCCATCTACGTTGCTGCTGTTTACCACCTGCAGCATGATAGGCTTAGCACCAGCACTGTTGTTTATACGTTTCAGATAACCACGGAAACCTTTCAGTGTTCCACTCGCACCTACGAAGTTCTTGAATGTACCATCCTGATTACTGATAAAGCCGTCACCTTCCTGTACGGTCATATCGTTGCTGTAGCTTGAAGCCCATGCATAGCCGTTAGCAGAACACCAATATTCTGGCTTGGTATTTTCAATGGTAACGTATGGATAGTCAGGTACCTCAGCAGTATTGATGCTTGTCACTTCCTCTGTTGGCTTGATAAGGAATGGCTTACCTGCCACAATCGTGTTATAGGCATGACGCACAAAGAAAACCTTATTGCCTTCTACACGGTCGAAGTAAAGAATCTGAGTTCCCTGAGGATATGCTGCACTATAAGCAGGACCGAAGATTGCGTCAACCTGCTGTCTGTTGAGACTGAAAGGAAGAACACAAGTTGTCCAAACATCCTTCTTCATGCTGCGGTTGACAGTTACCTTTGCCACATGACCAGCCGCAGTTGCCGTGATAGGATTGGACTGATCATCTGCATAAGATACCTCATCAACTGTTGGCTTTGTTTCATCGAATGAGAAGCCATAGAAGCCAATCTTCGAACCGAAGTTGTAGAGATAGTAGGTCTTACCTGCCTTTACATTAAAGGTATAGGTGACAGGTGAGTCTGCGAGAACAGACCAACCATGAGAACCCTTTCTGTCATTTGCGGCTGCATTTGGAACAATATCTGTACCGAGGTTACTCTCATAAACATCATTCTTGAAAGCATTAGCTGTCATATCAAATGTTGTAGGTATGCCCTTGAAGTGACTTCTTACCTGATCAATAGTAGGAGCAGTATCTTTACCTTTTGGATTCAAATCCCACTTGTAGCTTGAAATAGGCTGAATGCCACCAGTTGGCTTACCACTTGTAGTTTCGATATGAGCCTCAGATTCTACGAAGTTGCCGGCCTCATCCATGACGAACACACGACGCTGAGGACGATAAACTCCACTATCAAATGCACCATTCTGGAAGATGTGTACAGTTACCTTTCCGTTTGTTGCAGGGTTGAACTCAAGGAATGAACCTGAACATGGAACATTAAACATCTTGTCCTTGATGGTTCCTGTATATGACTTGAAGTCTGCACTATAGATATTCGTTGTCTCAGGAAGAGCATTGGATCCATTCTCCTGACGTGCATTCCTGTTTTTGTTACCAACTACATAGTAATCGAAGCCTGTAAGCTTCCATTTTGGCAAAGATGACAAATTTTTATCTGTTCCCCAATGAAAATCTGCGGACAGTCCTTCTGTTGATGGACCTTGTTGTGGAGAACTTTCAGGGCCATTAGTCGCAACAGGATTAGGGAACATCCATCCACCGAGAACTACAGACAAGGTCTTGTCTTGGTTCCACATTCTTGTCTGGTTACCATAAGTACCAGTTCCCTTTACACGAAACATAGCAGGGTCGTCAACCAAGACTTTCAAGAAAGCAGTAGTGCTCTCCATATTGTTACCCGTTACAGTTACTCGTACTTCTCCATCACCTTCACTGACGGCCTCAATGTTACCATTGGCATCTACCTTACAGATACCAGGAGTAAAGGTTGTCCAAGAAACTTTATAGGAACTCTCGTCGATGACCTTGCCTGTATTATAATCTGTAATCGTAACATCTGGAGCATCTTCTCTTGTTCCTGTGTACATGTTGACACTGACAGGATTGAGTTTCACTACAGGACGGATATAGTTTGCATTTACATCAAGAGTGAATGTGATGCTGGTAGGGTTATTATACACATCAGAATAGTCCAATGCAGGGTTATCTTTGTTCGTTTTAACGGTTGCACTCACTGTGACTGTGTAAGTACCAGCATTCTTAGGAAAGTAAGTCAGCTTATTACCATTCACACTCTGTTGGTTTGCAGTTGAAGTAGATGTTATTTCGTAAGTATAGTCGAAATAGCTACTAACATCTGCTCCATCATAAATCAGAGGCACAGTGAAGGTATTGCAATTGTTCTTATCACCTGACTTTACAGCCAACTTGATATTTGTACCACTAAAAACATCCAGGAACTTTGGTGTAATCAAGCCCTTGGTGACAGTATAGGTAAAGTCAACGCTTCCTTCCTTATACTTCTTGCTCAAACTTTCTGTTGGTGTGGCAGTCACAGTGATAGAAGAAACACCTACTGTCCAGTTGTATTTACTACCAGCTACAGTCAGTTTTCCGTCAGGGAATGATACAGGACCACCATTAGAAGCCGAATATGACAAAGTATAATCAGTACCCAACTTCAACAGCTGATCATTTTCGCCATAAACTTTCACAACTGGCTCTTTGATCTCAGCATCTGTGGCATTCATATCAATATCAGTTACTGAAATGTTCAGAGGCGTTGGATCCTGAATGAGAATCTGATAGTAAGCTTCCGTTCCTTCGTATTTTGTTGCATCCTTAGGAGTTACCCTTGCTGTAATAGTAACCAATCCGGTCTTTCCTGCATTGAAGTTCACCTGAGTACCATTCACGGTTGCTATCTCGTTTGCATCAGACTCATAGCTTACAGAGTAATCGCTTGCAGTAAGTTCTGTAGAACCTGCCTTAACGGTGAGGTTAGGAAGTGTAATGGACGTAGTACCTGTTACCACCTTGATATTATTGGTATCGAAGTTGGCAGAAAGTTGCTGCTTAGCCGAAGCTGCAGGACGAACCACCTTCAGTTCGGTTACATTAGGAGTAGCTCCACCATAGCGACCAAAGAAGAGTGAGTCACAGTTTTCAGTAAGTGTATAGGTATAAGTCTTAAGTTCCTTATTATAATAAGGTGTGCTAAAGACTGCCTTGCCATCTCTTGTAGTATGGATTTCCATACCAATACCTGTTGTTTTAGTACCAGTATAAAGACCAGTGATAGTGATAATATCGCCTACCTTAAAACCACCATTATACTTGTCCTTGATAGACATGTAGGTATATCTGCTGGCATTATAGTTGCTACCGAAGTTTATACATGGTACAGAAGTTCCATTTATATTCTTTGTTCCTTCTGTAACAGCGATATTCTCTTTCTGGCTACCGATGGTATTCCAGTTGTAGATAACATCATCTTCGGTTGGATCAACTGGAGTTTTAGCCCTGAAGTTGGCTGTAAGTGAAATCGCAGCAGTTACAGTTGTTGTGTAAGTTGCATTTGTGCTAACAGCCTTGTTATTTGCATCTGTCCAGTTTACGAACTCATATTCCTCGTTTGGTGTTGCAGTGAATGTAAGAGAAGTGTTTGCTTCTACTTCTGAACCTGAGTTGACTGTTGTACCTGAAGCATTTGCAATGGATACAGAACCACCTGCTCCTGCTGTAGCAGAAACTGTATATTTCTTAACTGCACGAGTGATGGAGATGGACTTGATATATGTCGAAGAACCATTTCTGAACAAATAGAAAGAACTTTTATTATTCAGAACATCCCCAGAAGTTACTGTATAGTTGATTTCATAAGTACCTTTAGCAACATTTTCTGCTAAAATCGTTTTGTCTTGTTTATCAGAAGAAGCTAAAAGTCCACCATTATCTTTTTCGCATTCTATTGCAATGGTAATAACATCACCTTCTTTGAGTGTATTGTTAGTTAAGCTTGCGAAAATATATTTAGTACTTTTTGAACTCAAGTCACCATCACTAAGAAAACCTTTATCAAAAACTTTAACTGCTCCTAATGTTACAGTTCCACCTTCTGCGGTATACGGAGTATTAGCAGTGGCCTCTGATGTTTTGATGGTATAAGAGAAAATTTCTCCTGATGTTGTTCCATTATCACTACCACCATTATTATCTGTGCTACCATTATCAGTATTGGAGTTATTTTTGGCAGTTACTTTTGTTGTGCTTGTCGTAATAGTGTTACCATTAGCAGTAGCAATGCAATAATATTTTCCAGTTACAGTTGGAGTATAAGTAGCAGATGTGTCATTTGCGATTGCATTACCATCCTTATACCACTGATAAGAAACGGTACCATTGCCGTATGCAGTAGCATCGAGTTCTCTTTCAGTAGTAGTGAAGTCATAGCTTGGAGCCAAGTCCTTGGCAAACAGAATCTGCTTGCTCTCTGGGTTCTGATTCTGATAAGCACGCTCGTACTCAGTTGCAGCCATGATGAAGCCACCGAGAACCTTGCCCTCGGTAATCTTATCAGACTGTTTAACCATAGGAACATCATAGCCCAACAAGTAGTACTCATTGGAGCCATTACGATATTTTTTGCCACCATCAGCATACTCAGTACCAGTACCACCACCTAAGCCAGCAGAACGGCAACTGCCCCAAATCTGCATGTCGCCATTAGCATCCAGATAGGTGTAGTTGTTTACTAAACCTTCAAAAGCATTCTTGGCAATTGTTTTATAATCATAAGGAGAAGTAGAAAGCAATCCTAAGCGTACAGCCTTGAAATAAGCAGCAGCAAAGATGGCTGTTGCTGAAGTTTCAATATAGTTTGTTACGCTGGCAGGTTTGTTACTCCAGTTGCTATTGTAAGATGTAGCAGTGAAGGAAGCATCTTTGTCCATCACCTGATACCAACCACCAGTCTTTGAATCCTGACGTGCAGCAATACCAGCAGCAAGGTCTGCGAGATGCTGCTTCAAAGTAGTATAATTGGTTGTATTCTCTTGACCAGCATTTTTCATCGCTTCCAATACATCTACCAAAGCCATGAGATACCATGCATTGGCTCTGCCCCAGTAGGCTGCAGAGTGGAATGTATAAGGCTCAGTTTTACCATTCAAGCCAGCCCAAGTGTCTGCATGAGATTTTGATGTGCCTGTTCCGGCATTCGCCTCGAAAGCATGATACATCAATTTGTCGGTAGAATTCCAGCACATGTTCCAAACAATGTTAAGCTGTTTGGTTACCATATCCCAGTCTGCAGTTGTGCTTCCAAATACATTACTTCCTGTCCCATTGAAGTTGACAATCTGAGCCAAGAGTGCGCTACCCATATAGGCACCATCCAGCCACATCTGGTTGTTGTAAGCAGTTTTGTGGAACCAACCTCCTACAACGGCATCACCTGCAAGAGTTCCTGCCTTAATAGAATAATTCGTGTTGTGAGCTACGAGCCCTTCCTGTGCTCTGCTAATAGCAGTCTTTGCGTTGTTCTTATCTGTTTCTGTTGCATTTATATTGTTATACAGACCAATATAAAGCTTTACAGCATTGAGATTATCAAGACTGCCACCTGTGTCTTCTACAGATTTATAGTATTTGTCACCATATTCCTTAACACTCAAGAACCAAGGCTTAGACCAATCGACGTTTTGATAATAATCTGTAGCTTCAATCATGGATTTGGCAACAAGACCAGGAACATAGTCAAGCGTGCTCTTACCAAAACTTGATTTGCTGACTTTTCCATCTTTGATGGTTGCCATACCACATGGTGTGGTATTGGCATAGAAATCATGCGCACGTGAATTAATCGCCCACTGCGAATAGCGGACGCCAGGATTGAATTTTACACTTCCATTAGTATCTGCAGCCTTGACTCCTATGGCACAGAAGCACAGGAGCATTAGGGAAAGATACAAATAAGTGAAACCGCCCCCCATCTCGAGAGGTTACGGGACATACGAGTTAGGTGTCTCATTTACTTTTTGTATGGTTTTTATTGAATTATTGAGTTTATATCATCATCTTGATTATATCAATCATCATCTTGATTATATCAATTATCATGATGGAAAAGCACACCCCCTGTGCTATTTCGACTGCAAAATTACAAAAAAAACAGATTATAATATATTTCAAATACGTTAAAAGAATACGTAAACGTTTACGAAAACGTAACATTCACAAGATTAAAAACTTACAAAAAAAGGAATGACCGAAATTCAGCCATTCCCTATATTCTAAAATTCTACAATATTTTCTGATTATTCCTCAATAATCCTCATTACAGTGCCACGCTATCTGAGGCATTATAATTCCACGCTCTCTACGCGGAATTTGAGCAAGCCTGCAGGTACCTTCACCACTACTTCTTCGCCTGCCTTCTTACCCAAGAGAGCCTTGCCGATAGGAGACTTGATGGAGATTTTTCCATTATGAAGATCCGCCTCATGAGGATTGACGATGCTGTAAGTCATACTGCACTTGGTGGAAAGATTGGTAATCCTTACCTTACTCAACAGACCTACAGTATCACTCTTAAGACGGGACTTGTCGATGACACGGGCATTCTCCAAGACCTTCTGCTTGAAACTGATCCGGCTCAACAGTTTACCCTGTTCACGCTTGGCAGCATGATATTCAAAGTTTTCACTGAGGTCACCCTTGTCACGAGCCTCAGCGATAGCATCACGCACGGCTGGCAACTCCACGTTCACCATGTGCTGAAGCTCGGCTACGAGTTCATCATAGCCTTCTTGAGACATATATTCCATAATCTTCTAAACTTATATTTTTTCTATCGTTCTTATTGACTGATTATAATTCTGGGGTGCAAAGGTACAGGGAATAAATGGAAACACAAAGAAAAATTCCACAAATATTCGCATAAAAGACTTAAAAATGGGTAACTTTATTTGGTCAGCTTTGTTTTTATCCCTATTTTTGCACCCCATAAACAGTTTATCATCTTGCCATCATCTATCACTGATACATGGCAAATAAAACAAGCAGACAATCATGAATATCAAAGAGAATTATCAGAAATACGCAAACCAATATGCTTCGGAGTTGACTGCCCTGAAGCGCAAGAACACGGGATTTATCACAGGCGAACTGTTGGCTTTCGGAGGCATCCTAAGTTTCCTGATCTGCTATTTTGCATGCGATGGCGACACCCGTCATTTTCTGGTGGGAGCCGTTCTATGCCTGGCAGTCTATTTCATCATCCGCCGCATCGACGACCGCCACAAGGAGAAGATAGAACAACTGGCTGCCCTGCTCAAGGTCTATCAGAATGAAATCAAGGCCTGGGAGGGTGACTTCTCTCCTTTTGAAACAGGCGGACAGTATCTGAACCCGCAGCATTCCTATGCCTTCGACCTCGATGTCTTCGGCAAGGATTCCCTCTTCAACCGCATCTGCCGCACCATCACATCGGGCGGTTCTGACAGATTAGCTGCCAACCTCACCCGTGAAACCCCTCTCTCTCTGGAGGAAATTCGTAAAAGAGCGGAACTGCAGAAGGAAATCGCAGCCCCCGACTGGCGCATCAACTTTTTAGCACTTGGCGAAAGAAACTGCAAGAAGTTAGATTCTGCAGCCGTAGCTGAGGCGATGCTGAAAGTTTCCCAGATGGAAGTACCGGGATGGTTTGGTTCTCCGATTTCACTCGTCCTCGGTTGGCTGGCGATTATCGGCATCATCGGCTCTGTCGTCCTTTCTATCTGCTCCGTCATCTCCATCAACATCCCCCTGTGGTGGGTCATGCTGCAGTACATGGTGGTCTTCTTCATTTGCAAGCAAACCCTCGACAAGATAGACAGTAATGGCGGTAAGCTCCGCCATCAGCTCATCGCCTACTCACAGATTCTCCGTCTCATTGCCCAGCGCAATTTCCAGAGCCAGTTGGGCAGGGAGATACAGGAATCGCTCGCAGATGCACTGCCATCATTCGCCCAACTGGAAAAGATACTGAAGGGTTACGACCGACGGGGCAACTTCCTCGGTCTGTTCTTCACCGATGCCTTCATGCTCAGCGACTTCTTCCTGGTGCGCAGTTTTCTGAAATGGAAGAATACCTATATGGTGAAGATGGAGGAATGGATGAACGTGATCAGCGAGATGGATGCAATGGTTTCAATGGCCGACTTCCGATACAATCATCCCGAAGCCAACGAACCGGAACTGCAAGAATTGCCAGAAATCATCTTCGAGGGAAAGAACCTTTATCATCCTTTCCTCGGTGCCAAGGCGGTGAAGAACGATTTCACGGTCAAGGACGGCAACTACTATATCATCACGGGAGCCAACATGGCGGGCAAGAGTACCTTCCTCCGTTCATTGGGCGTGAACTATATCTTAGCGATGGCAGGAATGCCTGTCTTTGCCGACCATCTGAAGATTTCCCGCTTCAGAATGTTCTCCAGCATGAGAACCACAGACGACCTGACGCATGGCATCTCTTACTTCAATGCAGAACTGATCCGACTGGAAGAACTGTTGAAATTCTGCAAGGGAAGTGCAAGCGGTGAGAGAAGCGAGAGACTGAAAACCCTCATTATTCTCGATGAAATCCTGAAGGGCACCAATTCGCTGGACAAGTTGAACGGTTCCAGAAAATTCCTCGAAGCCATCTCCAAGTTGCCTGTTAGCGGCATCATCGCCACCCACGACCTGGAATTATCCAAGATGGAGAATGATCCGTCGGGCAAGTTCCACAACTTCTGTTTTGAGATAGACTTAGGCACGGATGTCACCTATACTTATAAGATACAGCGAGGCGTGGCAAGAAACCAGAATGCCACCTTCCTGCTAAATAAGATTCTGGAGAAAAACTTCGGGGAATAAGCAGAAAGGTTCCCTGCCCATCTCACAGAATAAATACGGCGCAGGGCTTGAAATCATTATTTTTAGGTATTGTACGAATCGGGGATTATCAGTACCTTTGCAGCCCAAAATACAAAAGATAATGAACAATAGAATGAACAAGCACTTTACATGGAAGAAATACCACCGCTGGTTCGGACTCGTACTGTCCGTATTCATGCTGGTATTCTGCGTTTCAGGCATTATCCTGAACCACCGCCAACTATTCGCAGACTGTGCCGTGAGCAGAAGTTTACTGCCTCCTGCCTATCATATCCGCAACTTCAACAATGGTATCATCAAAGGCTCTACCCCATCGCCTCTGGGCATCCTGGCATATGGCTATGCAGGCGTATGGCTTACAGACAGCAAAATGCAAAACTGGGAGGATTTCAACAGAGGACTTCCGGAACAAATAGATGAGAGGAACATCCGCCATCTGGTCTGTACCAAAGATGGAAGAATCTGGTGCGCAGCCCTTCGGGACGTTTATTATTTCGAAGCTGACAAGGCGAAGAGGAATGATGTTCATGGGAAGAATACCCTTGGAGGAAGATGGATCAAGCTATCTCTCCCTGATCATCATGAAAGGATGGCAGACATCACACTTACTCCAGACAGCATGAATGTTATAGCCCTGACCCGTTCTGCCATTTACGAAATTACGACCCACAAGAAATCGGACAGTTTCGCAAAAATACAATCCGCACATTCTGAAAATAGTTTTTACACAAAAAGAAGTATTATTGCCCAACCAGATGATTTTATTCCAACGGAATCATTATTCAAGACTGTCTGGGCTTTGCACAGCGGAGCCTTCTTCGGACTTACGGGCAGACTGGTGGTAGATGCCATCGCCATCGTACTCATCATCCTATCGCTAACGGGTATCGTCCTCTTTGTTTTACCCTATCGCATCCGCAGACAAAAACGTTTGTTAGCAAACGGACTGCAGGATAAGAAACTGAAGGAAAGCGAACTGAATCCTACAGAAATCAAGGAAAGGATGAAGGTTCTCGGCAAGCGGATGGTGTGGAATGCGAAATGGCACAACAAGATAGGTTATACCACCATCATCCTCACCCTCTGGCTGGCGATTACCGGTATGTGCCTGCGCCCACCATTGATGATTCCACTGGCTCTCAACAAGACTGAACAGAAGATAAAAGACGGCAATGTATGGCACGACAAGCTCCGTGCCATCCGATGGAATGCGGCTGAGAACAACTGGCTTGTATCTACCTCTGAGGGTTTTCTCTATGTAGATAGATCCTTCAGTCAGAAGCCACGACTGCTCGACAAAAACCAGACTCCAAAGGTGAGTCCGATGGGGGTAAACGTATTTGAAAGCGACGGCAAAGGCGGTTGGCTGATAGGTTCATTCAGCGGTTTGTTCCGCTGGTATCCGGAGCAGGAACTTATCCTGGACTACTTTACGGGGAAGCCTCATCATGACAATTCGATGATTCCGATTTCCAGTACACTGACCAGCGGTTTCTCCAAGGATTTCTTCGGTGGCAGAGCGGTAGTTTTCGATTATAGCAAGGGCGCAGACATTCCTGTTTCCACGCCTGAATTACTATCCCGCACTCCCCTTTCTCTCTGGAATGTAGCCCTCGAACTGCATGTGGGCAGATGCTATTCTCCCCTCTTGGGTCCGCTTTCCGACCTCTTCGTCTTTATCTCCGGACTGCTAATTTCCTTAGTGCTAATATCCGGATATATTATTTTACATCGAAGAAAGAAGAAATCAAAAAACAAGGAATAATTTTACACAAGAACAAACATAAAAAGAGGGCGTGTCGTAAATCCATGACACTCCCTCTTTTTATGTTTATTCATACTTTTTGTGGAAGACCAGCAGGCAGACGGCTCCCATCAAAGCCATAGGTACACCGATAAGAGCAGGGAAATGATAACCCAATCCCATTGCCACAGGTATTCCTCCGAAGAAAGCACCAAGCGCATTTCCCAAATTGAATGCCGCCTGAATGCAGCAGCCTCCGAGCATCTCGCCACCCTCGCTATGCTTGACTATCAGGAACTGTTCTGGCGAACCGATTCCGAAAAGACAGGCACAGCAGATGAACATCATGGCTGCCGAAACCCATCCTATGTGGGAAAGGAAGAAAGTGGCAAGCAGGGCTGCAGCTGCCAAGAACTGGAGATAACAGGTAAAACGTCCTGGCTTAAACCTATCGGCAAGCAAGGCACTCACCTGATTGCCTACCACCATACCCAATCCTGCAAGAATCATCAGTGCAGAAATGCTGGCAGCACTGAACCCGCCGTTCCACTGCAATAAAGGCGAGATGTAACTGAACCAGCAGAGTATGCCGCCATTGCCTAAAAAAGTGGCTGCGATGATGAGCCAGGGAGCCAGATGGCGCATGAACTTGAACTGTGCTTTCATTCCCTTATTGGGCAATGCCTCTACATTAGGTACCCAGCGATAGATCATATACAAAGTGAGCAGTCCCAATATCACAGACATCAGAAAAGGAACTCGCCAGGACATCGTATGACTGAGAAATGTACCGAGCGGAACACCCATCAGGTTGGCGAAAGGCATTCCGGCGCACATCATTGCCACAGCCTTGGTTTCCTTGCCTTCCTTGGCCATTTTCACAGCCACGATCGTTGCCGTTCCGAAGTAAGCACCATGTGGCAAACCCTGGATAAAGCGGGCGCAGAGCAACAGCCAGTAGTTAGGGGCAACAGTGGCAATAATGGCTCCTATCACCACCAACGACGTAAGAAAAAGCAGGATATGCTTAGGGCGATACTTGTGCATCAGTATCAGGGAGAAGGCTCCTGCACAAACGCCCAGGGCATAAATGGAGATGAGATGACCCACTTGCGGGATGCTCACATTCATGTTGTGTGCCACATCTGTGAGAATTCCCTCGATAATAAATTCCGCCATTCCGAGGGTGAAAGTACCCAAGGCGAGTGCAAACAATCCTTTTTTCATTATTCTCTGTGTATTATCCTTTTATATCAAATCAATCTTATTTTTTCGGGGTGCAAAATTACAAAAAGAAAATGAAAAGCAGGGAGGAACGGATTGGATTTTTTATCTAAAATAAGCAAATTGTTGATGGAAGGAGAAATAAATATCCATTTTTTTCGCAATGCCGATGGGTGACAGGGGTGACAGCCCCTCCACAAAAAAACTGAAAACTCGTGTCACAGGTGTCACCCAACAAACTGGCTCCAATAAAAGGCTCGGCAGAAAACGGTGACAGGTGACACTTTTATATACTCTTTTTTTATGACTTACCGCGCGAAAATAGATAAAAGATTGATAATCAGAGGGAGACATCCAAATTGGAGGGTAGTGTCTCCAATGCATAAAAAAAAAGATGAAAAATAGGTGTCACCGTCACCTTTTGAAAATCTTGTAAAACTTTATGCTTTTCAGAAATAACCTATTTGCTGGAACGAAATGACTTGTTTACGAGTCCTAAATGACTTGTTTGCGGGTCCTAAATGACTTGTTTACTGGTCCTAAATGACTTGATTGCAGGTGCTAAATGACTTGTTTACGGGTCTTAAATGACTTGATTACTAGTGCCAAATGACTTGTTTCCAAACATACTTCTTTGGGAGAAAAGCATCAAAAGGGATAGAAAAGCATAGAAAAGCATCAAAAGGGATAAGTAACTCGGAAAATATGTGTAACTTTGCGCCATCAATCGAAGGATTGGAAATATTAACTTTCAAAACGAACTTAGAATGAAGAAAACGAAAAAGAACATTTTATCGGCTGAAATATGTCTTCTACTCTCCCTGTTATCCTGCCTCTCACTGAAGGCTCAAAATCCGGGGGAAACCGTTTCTGCGGCAACCATCAGGAAACTGGGCGAGGCGCATTTCTTCTCCGTTTCTCCTATACCTGACAAAATATTCCAGTTGATGCAGGGAAAGACATACAAGAAGAATTGTAGCGTGGCAAGAAGTGAACTGCGATATTTGAGATGCCTCCATGTGGATAAGGACGGCAGAAACATCGTGGGAGAGATGGTGGTAAACAGAACGATAGCAGCCGACGTGCTTAATATCCTCCGCAAGCTCTATGATGCCAAATATCCGATAGAACGGATGCGGCTCATCGACTATTGGGATGCTGATGACGAACGGGCGATGCGGGATAACAACTCCTCCAGTTTCAATTTCCGATTCATCTCACATACCCACACCGTTTCAAAGCACGGCAGGGGACTTGCCATCGACATCAACACGCTCTACAATCCTTACCACAAACGACTCAAAAACGGCAAGGAAGTGGTAGAACCTGCTACAGCCCGTTCCTATCTCGACCGCAGCAAGAAACATGTGTACATGATTCGGAAAGGCGACCTCTGCTACCGCCTCTTCAAGCAAAAAGGATTCAGATGGGGTGGCGACTGGAAATACAGCAAGGATTACCAGCACTTTGAGAAATAAAGAAATGGGGAAAGAGGAAGCGGAAGAAAGAAGCCTCAACAAATGAAAAAGCAGAAGGGGGAAATAGGAAAAAGAAAAAGACTATGTATCAGTTGGTGCAAGTCTCAACTTCAACATAGTCTTTCTTTCAAATCTATTATCCTATCATTGATAATCCAATACTTTCTTACAAGTAAGCAGGGACCCGCTTAGGTGTACCATATTGAATTATATTCTCTGCGCTCATCGTCCTCATTATAGACGTTCTCAAACTCAAGGTTGTTGGCCTCGAATGCTTCTAATGTTCGTTTCATAATCGGCCCTCCCATTTCTTTAAGTTAATAATCTGTTCTACGCTTGCAAATTTACGAAAAAAACAAGCAAGTTATGTCAAGGATTCCGAATACTTTTGTAACTTTGCAAAAAAATATAAAAATCAGCTACATGATACGACTCAACTCACTACATATCAGCCGACTGAAGTGGCACCACTGGCTATTGCTGGTGTTGCTCAGCCTCATCACCCTTACGAAGTTGATTCCTTTATGGGGATTCATCTACACCACCCGTATCTATCCGATAATCGGCTCTCTTCTCTCTCCCATCTCCGGACTTTTCCCTTTTGCTTTGGGCGACCTCTTCATCGCTCTCAGCATAGTCTGGGTCATTTTCTATCCCATCTACGAAATAAAATGGAGGAAACAACTGGCCAAGCGGTTCTTTTTTCTTGCAGCAAAGAGAGGCTGCTATCCCAAGAAGAAGGTAGTTTTCGGAAGAGTAGCCGAATATCTGCTGTGGGTATATGCCTGGTTTTATATAGCCTGGGGACTGAACTACTCGCAGCCGAATATCTACTGCAGAACGGGCATGAAGCCTGTGGAAGTATCTGAAGCTAAATTCAGGGAGTTCGCCTACAGATATGCGGATAGCATCAACTATTTAAGTGAAGAACGAAGAGTGAAGAGTGAAGAAACAGCGTTCGACGACCAAAGGGAAAGTCAATTCAATGGTATGGTGGATGATGGATTGAAGAATCGGGTGCGGGATACAGTTCTGAAAGGTTACAACGAAATCGGAGCCAAGGAAGGAATCAATGCTCCCTTCAACCAACATCCTCATGCCAAGACCATGCTCTTCACTCCACTGAGTTCGATGTCGGGCGTAACGGGCAGCATGGGGCCATTCTTCTGCGAGTTCACCCTCAATGGCGATATCCGTCCGCACGACTATCCTGCCATCTATGCCCACGAGTTTGCCCACTTACTCGGTATTGCCAACGAGGGAGAGGCCAACTTCTACAGTTACATCGTATGCACAGCCTCATCCGACAAAGCTGTGAAGTTCAGCGGATATTACCACATTTTCTTCCACGTACTCCGCAATGTCTTCGATATTTTAGGCGAGAAAGAAGGAGAGAAATTCCTGAAATACATCCGACCAGAAATCATCCAGTTGGCAAAAAGTGACCGCAACTACTGGCTCAGCAAGCGATGCAAGGTGCTCGATGCAGCCCAGGACTTCATCTTCGATCTTTACCTGCGGGGCAATCATGTGGCGGAAGGAAGAAAGAGTTACTCGGGAGTCGTAGGACTGATACTGGCATGGGAAAGTCATCACACGAAATAGGCTGATGCTCTCACGAGTACCAGCCTATTTACTTGAACTGCTTCTGTATTAACAAACCTTCTTTACTGATTTTGAACACGAGGAATACGCTTACCCGGCTGTCCCTTGCCACCCTTGGCACCCCTGGCATGCTGAGCAAAGCGCCTCATCATATTTTTCTCAATCTCATAGACCCGCTGTATCTGCTGTTGGGTCAGGAACTGAGAATACTTCTTGTAATACTTCTGACGGATGTCGAGAATCTTCTCGCTCATCTCGAAACGACGCTTAATATCCTGCTCACTCTGGGTCTCAGAACCTTTCTGATTGCGGCGAATACGAGGACCCAGCGCCCAGATTTCCTTCTGGCATTCCGTATAAGTTTCGATAAATCGAACTGTAGTTTTCTCATCGAAAGCCAAGTCGTGCGCTATATGCTGCGCCTGCTTTTCAGCCAACTGTTCGCGCGAAATGCGCTGTTTCTGATTAGGAGTCTGTGCTAAAACACTTGTCGTAATAGTCATCATTGCGACCATCATCAAAATACTTACAATTCTTTTCATACTTAATCTTTTTAAATTATATTGAATCTGTTTTTTTAGAAAACAGGAAACATCTATCCATTGAATGAAAGAGATTCCTGATATGATTTGAGAGACATATTTAATTATTCAGAAAAACATCCTCCTGGTAAACATCTAAAAGATATGCCTGATCGGCAGCTGACAACTGGGCAAAAGCCTGATCCACCGCCTGAAGTTCTTGTTCTGTCTGAGATGGATGAGAAGGATGAGGCGCAGAGAAGTCGATATGAAGCACCAGAAGTACTGCCACCGATGCAGCCACAGCCAACATGGCGGTCCACATCACCCTCATCAGAGGCCGTTTCTTGTGTTCTATCTTAACCGGTTTAGGAGTATCATTCTTCACCGCCTCCAGAATGTTAGTTTCCATATCCTTGAAGAAACCTTCGGGCGTAGAGTAAGGCATTCGCTTACCCACCTTGTCGAAATCAAATTTTTCAGATTTATTGAAATCAAATTCTGTATTCATATTCTTATTTTTTGAAATCTGTTTTTTATAACCTTTTCAGAACCCTCACTTAATCGTTTGAGTTCATGTACTTCACTATTTTCTCTTTGGCAACATGATAGCTTGCCTTGATGCTGGAAGGCGTGGAATCTGCGATGCGGGCGATTTCGTCGAAAGCGAGTTCATCGTAATATCGCAGGTTGAACGCCAGCTGCTGCTTGGGTGGAAGCGTGAGAATTGCCTTCTGCAGTTTCACCGCCACCTTATCATCATAGTCGATGTAATTATCACCAGCGATGAATTGGACTCCCGTGGCAGCCGATTCCAGCGAGACTACCTCTTGTCTCCGCTTACTGATGATGCGCAATGCCTCATTGGTAGCGATGCGGTAAATCCAGCTTCGGAATGAGCAGTCCCCACGATACTGGTCGAACGAACGGTAGATTCTCACGAAAGTTTCCTGAGCTGCATCCTGAGCATCATCATGAGACACTACAAGTCTTCGGATGTGCCAGTAAAGAGGCTCCTGATATTTCATCATCAGCATTCTGAATCCTCTCTCGGGAGATTCCTTCAGCGTGTCGATGATGCCATTGTCATTTATACTCATATTCGTTTATTTTCTTGAACGTTACGATTATTTGACCCTCAGAAAAGGGAAAAGTAAAAAAGAGGAATTATTTTTTTCGATATCAGCTTAATTTTCTCCCTACTTTTTTCTTTTAATACAATATAAAAAAGAAAACTGGAGCAAAAGCTCCTATTTCTCAAAGAAAAAGTATATATTTGCAAACAAATTAGAATATCGAAACGATATGGGGAAAGAAAAGGATTTTTCAAGGAATGCTGAGGCATCTGGGGAAAGTAAGTCTTACAAGAAATCGGGATTCGCACAACTGTCTGATGATGAGATTCTTCAAGGCTTCAAAGATGCTGATGCAAGAATAGTAAGGGAGTATTACTACGGATACTGCCGGGTGGCTTATTGCATCTACGACAAGCGTTACGACCTGCAATCGAAACCGGGCATGGACTTTTATTCGCTGACCCATGAATATTATCTCTATCTCTGCGAGCAAGACTTCAAGCCATTGGAGGACAGGAAGCCCAGTATGTCGCTCAAAACCTGGATGGTGAATGGTTTCCGATTCCTCTTGCTGGATAAATTGAAGGAGGTGGTGAAGGAGCACCGTTTCGAGAGTTTTGAGGCGCGACAGGAAAGCCGCAAGATGAAGTTTGATATAAGCGACAACCGGTTTGAGCACGATCTTTATCAAACGATAGAAGAGATCGGCAATCTTTATTATGGCAGAGACAGCAAGAACAGCATCATCCTGAAGATGCTCTACATCGAGGGATTCCGGGGCAAGGACGTAGCCATGCAGTTGGGCATGACCGCCTCCGCCGTCACCCAGCGATGCCAGAAGATGATGCATGATGTGGTGATTCCTTATTTCAAGAGATACTTCGATGCATCGGAATACGGAAGCTATCTGTCGTTCGGCGACGAAGACGCATCCGTTTCAAGTGCTCCTAAGATGTCGATGCCGAGCATGATGGATTCGAGAATGTGCTGCGAGGAATCGGCTGATATTAGCAATAACATATTTAATAATAAGAAGAATATGGAAGATATAAAGAAGGGAAGAATCACTCCTCACTGGATTGATTCTTTGAAGGAGAACGAGATATTTGTATTTGGTAGCAATCTGGCTGGCATGCATGGCGGTGGTGCTGCCCGCATAGCCCGCCTGCATTTCGGTGCTGTCATGGGCAAGGGTGTGGGCTTGCAAGGTCAGAGTTATGCCATTCCTACGATGCAGGGCGGCGTGGAAACCATCCGTCCATACGTGAATGATTTCCTGGATTTTACCAAGCATCATCCAGAAATGCAGTTCCTGGTAACACCTATCGGTTGCGGTATCGCCGGCTTTGAGGCTGAAGACATCGCCCCTTTGTTCGAGAGCGCAAAGGAGATGAAGAACATCAGTTTGCCTGAGAGTTTCTGGGAAGTGATAGAATGAAGAATGGAGTAATATACATTTTAAACATCATAAGATATGAAGACAAATAAAAAAGATAAGTAGGGTCTGCTGAATTATTTTCTGTTCACAGACAGAGGGTAGC
>UMHT01013506.1_pt1 | contig 26781 bp, 18 predicted proteins | sample 1965601 | NCBI WGS metagenome assembly UMHT01 (sample SAMEA4836105, study PRJEB28245) | human gut metagenome | biome: gut microbiome; material: fecal sample | place: Denmark | collected 2008 | reverse complement strand
GTTGTTGCCAATGAGGTATGTACTGCGAATTCATAGCTGTACTATTGAACCCTGTTTATTGTAAAATAAAATTACCCCCAATCTATATATTTTATTCATAAATAATTAATATTTCTTCCTATATCAATATTTTTATATAGTTATAATATGTAAAAGAGCATACTATATCATGTTCTCGAAAAAATCAATACCAATTCTGTTGTTATTTTTTACAAATTACGCACGAAACATTTGTGAAAAACCACAGTTTTCGATTAGCACTATTGAAATTATTTTTTGATTTGCTATACTTCTTTTTAATAACCATCCTTAATGATCAAATAAGGTAATTAATTTTAAATTCTATGAAAGGGTGGTTGTTATGTTAATCTGTATTTCTTTTTTTGTTTTAGTATTCTTAGTTATTTTTTTAATACTTCTATTTTGCAATAAAAAGAAAAAACAAAGTGAAAAGATACATTTTGAAGTGGATCTATTTAAATTGTTTAAAGCTGTATTTGATTATGAATCTAATAAAAATGATAATCCTAAAACCTAAACCTTGCTGTTTAGGTTTTTATAAAAGTCCCCAATCTTTAAGTTAGCAGAACTTTTCGAGGTCAGTATTGCATTGACCGTGGTGTACATATTTATGCCAATCCGCGCAGCTCATTTACGGAATCGGTTACCGTTCCATTCCAGATATTGCTGGTGATCTTTCTAACCACCATTGTGAATGACTGCTGTTTTGCAGTTATCCGGTACGAGAATTCTGGCGACACTGCCCCCTTAATTCGTATATATGGATAGGAGCATTAATCCAGGATTTCTGTTTCATATCCTGGCATGCTTCCATGCATACTTACAGAAATAATAAAATTTCATAAAAATAATAGTAACTTAAGCAAATATGATATTGTGGATGCTAAGTAAGACACTTGCATCGGAATACTCAGCATATTTCCATAGGGGGCAGGCAGTTTATGAAAATAGGAATAAAAGAGATGATCGATCCGGAAACAAGAGATTATTATGAAGCGTTTTATGATATTCTTCGTACTCCGGATTTTGATGACAAATCCAGAGTGCTGAAGTCGTTGCATGGAATGAAAACGATAGGATATTCAAAAAAGAAAATATGTCGTTTTTGCGGTAAAGATGAAAACGAGGTTAGCTTTAATAAGATTGCCCACGCATTTCCTGAGTGTATTGGGAATCATGTTTTAGCTTCGAATTATGAGTGCGATGTATGTAACGAGTTTTTTGGAGATACCATTGAAAACGAATATGCTAATTTTTTTAGTTTATACCACAGTATAATGCAGATTGCAGGTAAGAGTGGGATACCAAAATGCAAATATAAAGTGCCATGTGATAAACGGAATGAAAACTGCGTAAAATATTGCGTTGAAGTATCTTTTAAAGATAATATGCCATGTATCCGTAAGTGCCGGGAAGTTGGCGATGAGTATTTATCATTTTCCGGCAATTCACTTACCATTTCAAAACCGGTAGGGAGATGTTGTCCGATTGCGGTATTTAAAGCAATTATAAAAATGGCAATCTCGGTTATGCCTGTTGAAGAATTGCCTCTTTTTTCCAATACAATAGCATGGCTTGGCGAACGCGAGCATTTCAATTTCTATGAAAATAAAAAATTGCTTGTCCGTTACAAAATGATACCTGGATTTCATGTGACGAAGTATCCTTGTTATGCGCTATACCGACGAAGAAAAGATGTTTGGGATAAGCCATATATGCTTTTCAATTTAACGTATGGCTGCTATTCGTTATTTGTAGAAGTCCCTGGAGAGGTTAATAACAGCTATGGCTTTGAATTTGAAAAGATGCCTTTTCCGCCCATTCCTTTTTACACCTCAAATGAGGGAATATGGGATCTGTCAGAAAAAGAAATATCTAAAGATGCAAAGCATAGTATAACATTGAATTTTGGCAGCATGGAAGAAGTCACAGATAATAGTGCGATGGGGAAAAAGAAGGGTATATGAATTTTCATATTAAAACTACCGGTTTAAAATAACCGGTAGTTTTTTTGTATCACATTATTTTTCCAAATCAATTGTTTTCAATAATTCCTGAATTTGCTCCACGGTCAGCCACTCGGTATTGTTACCTGAGCTATAGGAAAATCCCTCGGGTACCCTCTTGCCGGTAGGAACAGCACGTCTGGATTCACTCCATACCATTTGAGGATATACGATGAAGTGCTTATCATACTCATAGGTATTCATAGAATCTTCCACGGTTACCATAATTTCATGAAGTTTTTCACCTTCACGGATGCCTACTTCCGGCATTTCACATCCAGGCAACATTGCCTGTGCCAGATCTGTGATCTTGAAAGAAGGAATCTTGGAGATAAAGGTCTCACCACCCTTGGATTCTTCTAAAGCCTTGATTACCAGCTCAACACCCTGCTGCAGGCTGATCCAGAAACGCGTCATGCGATAGTCCGTAATAGGAAGTTCGGTTCCACCATTTTTGATAATGTTGTGGAAGAACGGAATGACAGATCCACGGCTTCCGGCTACATTGCCATAACGAACGATGGAGAAGCAGATATCCTTGCTTCCGGCATAAGCATTAGCTGCGATAAACAATTTATCGGACACCAGCTTGGTACCGCCGTACAGATTCACAGGATTCACGGCTTTGTCGGTAGACAGAGCAACGACTTTTTTTACCCCGGTATCCAGAGCTGCATCAATAACATTCTGAGCACCATGGATATTGGTCTTGATTGCTTCCGCCGGGTTGTATTCGCAGGCAGGTACCTGCTTCAGAGCTGCAGCATGGATGACATAATCTACACCTTCAAATGCTCTGGTCAGGCGCTCTTTGTCTCTGACATCACCGATGAAGAAACGAAGCTTGCCGGCATACTGCTTGAATTCATTCTGCATGATGAACTGTTTGAATTCATCGCGAGAATAGATAATGATCTTCTTAGGATTATAATGGGTCAGTACATACTTAGTAAAAGCTTTACCGAAGCTGCCGGTACCACCGGTGATCAAAATGGATTTATCATCTAATAACATAACGTCCTCACTTTCAAAACTAAAAATTCTTATACATCATAACATATTATGTGGAAAAACGCAATTATTACGCGGAAATATGAACAGCAATATTGATTTTAATGATGGGTAAGAGTAGACTGGATGCAGTAGTTTTAATCGGAGGAATGAAGTATTAGCAAAACGAAGAATCTAGTAGAGGAAAAGGAAGATATGTAAAGCATAGTAAGGGGTATTGCATGGATGGAAATTTGACAAGGGAGTATACATGGAGATTATAAGAAAAAATGAGCTGCAAGAGATTTTAGATCTAGTTAAAATGATTCCACATGGGAAATTTTTGATAACAGGAGCCGCAGGAAGTGGTAAAACTTTTTTACTAAATATAGCTGGAAAGATATTGTGGGAGCAAGGAAAGAAAATTAGATACAAAAATATGGAACTTTTTCCGGACAATAAGAAGACAGGGGATTATTTGTCAGAATCAAGTGACACTGTTTATTTAATAGATGGCTTGGATGATATATATAGATATAAGCAAATAATTAAAGAGATAGAGTTCGGAAAGGCGTGTTATATATGTACTTCTAGAGACAATCAGTTTGCTACAAAGTTTGACTATGAAATAAAATTAGAACCTTTGACAACGGAGCAGACTTTCTTATTTATTAATGATTATCTTGGTAATCATGCTTCAAATGAATATTTTGTTGAGAGTATTATCAAACAACTTGATCATCAGTGCTTAATGCCAAGATTGATAGCAGGAAAGATTCATGACAGATTAAAAGATGAAGGATTTGGTGATTACTTCCTTGATATCGAAAGAGACATACACCAATTGTATACTTATAATGACGGAATCTCTCTACAATATCCGGAGGTCGTTGTGCCGGAACGTAAAATTGTAAGAGTGCCGGATAAATTGAAACAGGATATAAAAGTGGTAACACATTCTCTTATGAATCAAGTCGCTTCCAATCCCAAAATATTGCACGAGATTACCCCGAGACAGTTTGAGGAATTAGTATGCGAATTATTTGAAAAGGAAGGAAACCATGTGGAACTTACAAAACAGACAAGGGACGGAGGTAAAGATTTGATTATTCTAAATAATTCATCACTTGGCGATTTTGTAATATATGCAGAATGTAAAAAGAGAGCTCCCAAGTATCCGGTAAATGTTGGATTTGTCAGAGAATTATATGGAACGGTCAATGCAGATAACGCTACAGCGGGAATAATGGTAACCACATCATATTTTTCCAGAGATGCTCGAAAATATCAGGAAAAAATAAAAAGTAGAATGAGTCTCATTGATTATTCGGAACTAATGAAACGAATAATGGCCTGCAAGTAGAATGGACATATAAATAAAAAACTTAGGGAAAGAAGATATTATGAATTAGAAAAAGAAAAGTTCACAGATGATTTGTTTGTGATAAAACACTTCTTTAAGGAGCGTAAAGTGAATAATTCGGAATCATCTTGATCCCTATGACAAAAATATATTGTTTCTGTTCTGTGGCAAAAGAAGTAGCCGAATTAAATGCTTCTATGGGAACGGATAGATAGGTAGTAAAATAATTGGAAGGGGATGAAATATTATGAATAAAATTTTACAATTATCCAGGGAGTATAGAAAACTGAATCATGTGGAACTTCTTCCACATACGAATAATGAAATTTTGGAAAAATTATTTTTTTTGTATGATGAAAAATGGGAGGAGCAAAGTCAATACCCATACGAAATATTAACGTATCTTTTTGACAGTTATTATGTATTGCCAGAAAGACCGGATTTGGCGTCGCTGTTTTGCTGGCAGGCTATCAATCATTCTTATTATATGGAACAGCTGGGAGATAATAGTATAAATTTTTGCAAGGATAGTCAAGGAGTTACATTGATTCAGAGGGCTATTTATGAAGGGATAGATAAGTATAAGCCTATATTGGACCCATACTTAGAAAGGTTGCCGGTCAAAGTTTTTCATTATGTAGCATCATATATGTTAAAAGGTTACGCAATGGAGAACAATAATATACCGGAAAAATTTAGAGCATCTTCATACAATTCGTTAAAACAGAGAATCCCAATGTTGCTAGATATTATTTCACACTCTTATGGAAAAGCATATTGCCAAATAGCAAATCCTGTACAAATAAATGGTGAAGTGAATTTAGGAATTGATCCTGAAAATAAAGAGAAAAGCAGAAACATAATACACAGCTTTGGGGAAAAATTAAAGAAGCTATTGTTGGGGGAACAAATAGAAGTGACATTTTGTGATCCTGAAAAGACAAAGCAACAGTACGTTTTTGACGAACAAAATAAACTCACTTTTGTTTTGTTTGGAATTATATATGCATCTCGATGCAATAATTTCCATGGGAATGTTGCAGCCAGAATGAACAGTATTAATGCAAATGTGGATACTTTCAAAATGTATACGGATATTTTTCTGCTGGAGTATATTATTTTAGCAATACATATGAACAGTCGCGGAGAAGTGTCAGATGCTGTATTAGATATGGCTAAGGATAATGTGAAATTGATGCTATAAAGGGAGTAAGAGAGTCACGCAACCTGTAAAAACAGCTTGTTTTAGGCAGGTTTTATTGACTCACACGCCCCCAAACACCTGTTGTATAATGCAGATATGGGCAGAATCGAGTGTGTGAAGAAAACTCTGTAAATACGTAGAGCTTCTATGATAATGAATTGGCGGAAACAAAAATACGTTAAAGGATGCAACAGCAGCATTGTTTGGAAGATAAAATATTGAAGCTACAGAGGAGGAATTGCAAATGTTCTATTTAGACCACGAAGAACAGGTTAAATTTGTAGATGGTGTCCTTGCTCATTCACAGGAGTGGCAGTGGCTGATAGATATTATAGGCGAAAAGGCAGAATTTAAAGACATAGATTCCTGGGGAGATTTTGTTAATGAGAGAATACAACTACAGACAATTTATGAGTATTTTGTCAAAATTTTAAGCTTTTGCGACCGGGAATGGGAATGGCCGCAAGTGCAAATACAGCAGTTATGGTTGATTGCCCAATTCTATTTAGACATGATAAGTATGGAGGAATGCGTGCAGGATATCACAGATATATCTTGCACGCTTTTTCTTTTTTGTGTATGGATCACCAAATTGGAAAATGTGGATAATGAAACAGATTATCTGCTGGATATCCGCTTGTTATGTCAGAGAAACTGTTATGAAATCATAAAATGTAATTCACTGCAGATGTCGGAAGACGATTTGATGAATTATGCAAATGAATATTTTGGCGATCATATGGAAGTTCCCATAGATTGTTTGTGTGATAATATCGAACACAAGAAATATTTGTGCGATATAAACTTTTTGCAGCAATATGAGACAGCAATTATGAATTATAATTGTTTTGGATATAGATCCCTACCGATATCTGATTGCACAACCTGGCAGGAGGAAGGACTGTTGGATCTGTTAAAGATATCAATCCGGGACAGACAAGTTGTACCTATGTTTTCCGGAAACGGAAGATCTGTTCCGGATGTTGATTCATGGACGGAGGGCAGCTTATTGAGTATTAAAGATTTCTTTAGAAATGATATGTCGGATTTTTTGGTGGAAACAGTACTTTATGTTTTACTACAGATAGAACCCTCGCAGAAAGTGAAACTGACTCATTGCAAGTTACTGACACAAGCACTGGAGGCAGGAGAAGACAGCTTTAAGATTGCGAATAGCTCATCTTACGCAATACTGTCATATTTACACGCAGATCATATGATGAAGGACTGCAATGATTCACAGGAATACATAACACTGATCAAGCTGCTTCAGGAAGAAAAGGATCCGGAAATCATCTTACAGTACAGTGAGTCCGGATATCCGCTAAAAAGGGAACAAAAAGGAATTGTTAAAGATTTTTTGGAGAACAAATATAAAGCGATAGATGATATAGATGATATTTATCGCCTGAACAGCTATATGGAGGATGAGTATACAACCAAAAGCATTACAACGGAATATTTGAGGAAGGTCGATGAAAAATTTAATAGTTTGGTTGCAAAAAAGAATGATATCTTGGAGGCAACCGTTTTTTATCAGTACATGTTGTTTCTGTTTAATGTGAATAAGAACAGCGGAAATGTAAACAAGCGTTATGTACAGTCGATGATGATAAAACTCCAGCAACTGTGGCAGAATTCAGCCTATGAAAAGCAGCGCGAAAATTTGCATGTATTTTCGCATGAAACTACAATAAAGACAGCGGTTATTGAACGGTTTTCGGAACAGAGCCTGATGAATCCGATTGTGTTTGCAAGGAATTGTATTCCCTGTACCGAAGAAAAGGTATTGGATATTATGATACACACATCAGAGCATCCAATGTTGTTTTTAGTTTCCAGGATCTCATTGACTCCCGTGTTCCCGGAAAAGGGAGATGGAGTAAGGTATGAGAGACATGATATTGATAAAATGCTTCTGGAATATGTTGATAAAATCAGGGCAAAAAAGGGCTATAAGCTATTGAATGTACTCGAAAGCGAGAAATATGTCTGGAGCATTCATGAAAAATACAGAGAGTGTACGCAGGCTGCTGTAAGTATGTTTATCAAGGAAAAGGAACTTTATCAGATGGTTCGAAAAGAGACAAAGGAGATAAGACTGGGGAATTATTGTAAAAATATTACTCTGGGGCATTTGACGCAGCTGTTTCCGGTGTTGGAGATACGAATAAGGGAATTGGTCAAATTGTTTGGAATATTTCCATTCAAGAAGAACAAGGATGAGTTTATGCAATATAACGATCCCAGTTCACTGCTCCGGGAGCTGTTGAAACAGATATATGTAGAACAACAGGGATTTGATAATGTACCGGATTTATTGTATGTCTACAATATTATGTACAATAGCAATTCCTATAATATCCGAAATGAATGTGTACACGGTAGAGACTATTTAGAGGGAAACAGCTTGCATTTTGCATTTCGAGCTACGCTGATGGCAATCGCTATGGTGAATTTTAGGATTAAAACGATTCAGGATAATGTGAGTGACATCTGTTAAGAAAAGTCGGAGATTTGTTGGCAATTGAGCTGAATGAATTTTTCGAGATGTTGATGGACGCTGACCGAAAAAATTGTAAGAATTTGCCGAAAATTGACATATATATGATAGAGGAAGTATAAAGATGGTTTGATTTAAATCAAAGGGAGAATCTGGGAATGGACTCTGTTGCAAGAATATTGGAACTAATAGTGGATTTTTTAAAGAGAAATTATAAAAAGCCGAAACTTTGGTTTGCAATATTGGGAATCTTGGTATTTATTATCTTGATATTTCCGTATATTGATTCCAATACGTTTTACTATACCAGAATGGAGAAGAGAATCAGCATCTTGGAGCATCTTACACAATTGGATGAAACTACGATTAATAGTAATCCGGTGTATCGACAGGAATATGAGAGCATATTACAAGAAATTCAATTGCAAAGAGAAAGATCAGTAAATTCAATAGCGACGCAGCTCTTTGATACCGTAAATTCCTCATGGACAACCGGAAAGGACCAGGGGAATAAGATCCTGAAATTTATATCTGGTGCGATATGGTTTCTTATTGTTACAATATGTGTTCCTTTCATGAATACCTTTAAAAAGCGGAGTGACAAATTGGTTGCATTTATTGTGATGATTATACTGTCAACGATAGTAGGATGCATATTTATGGCAATACCTATTATTTACAGGTCGTGGATAAATTATTTTGTAATACCGATTGCACAATTAGTAATTGTGATTGTACTGGTTGGGAAAAAGGACAAAAAATCGTAGGAAGGGGTTTACAAAAGTGAAAGAAACTATATTTTGCATCATAAGTGCATTTATATTATATGAGGTATCGGGAATAATCGGTAAAGAGATGCTGGCGGACAAGCATATTACTGGGGAGGGAAAAGGGTATTGCGATATTACTTTTGGCAAGGAAAGCAAGAAATCGCTCATCATAAATATACAGTATAATATTTTCGCACCGATTATCTATATGTTGCTCATTGCAACAGTATTACAGAATATAGGGCAGGAAGAACTGGCATATAAAGCTGTCTACATTGTGCCGTGTTATTATCTCGTCAGATGGGTTATGATTACGGTCATTGCGGGAAAATATCAATTGTTTAATATAAAATATGAATGCATATCAGCGATCCCGGGTGTGTTACTCGCTTTTTTCATTCAGAGGATATTGATTTTGTCAGGGAAGGAAATATTTCCCACAGTGGAAGAATTTCGAACACAGTTATGGTTGGTATTTTTTGCTATGGCATATCAATTTTGCGTTAGGTCATTGGGAAAATCTGATGCCATCCGGCAGAACCGAGTTTGTACGAAGCAGATGAAGCAAAAGTATATCCTTGATAAGTATGAATTATTCCAAAGAAAATATGGTACGATCATACAGGCTGAAGCACCTGGGGATTATTTGCAGCGTGTGATTTATGCAATTATGATCTATGAGAACTTTAATAGACCTACGACTCAAAGGTGGTGTGAAAATGTGCTGTTTTGTCTGGGGCGAAGACCGATGACGTTAGGAATTATGCAGGTGTCTACCACAAAATTCATACACAATGCAGAGAGTGTTGAATTGGGATGTCGAAAAATTAAAGAGTCATTTCAAGAGTATGTAAAAATTGCCAAAAAAGAAAATTATCAGGGATACTATTTTGGAGCCGGAGAACCTGAATTGTGCCTGGAAAAGATATGTGAGGATTACAATAAGGCCGAGGATTACGTAGATGCAATAAAAGCCATTTTTTATATGTTGCCGGATCCGGAATATGGTGAATATGATGAGGCCCGTCAGCTATTAGAAACAGAAGAACAGCAGGAGGCGGGGGAAACATCGGATTTCGTTCGGGCTTACGGAATGGAAGATTTGACGGAAAAACTGGGGAAATATGAGCATATTATCTTGCAAGACGATTATTATCTTAGGGTGTTAGACACGGAATCTCCTTATGTTTCTTGTTATTCAGAAGACGAATATACAGTTTATTGCATAAATGGAATCGAAAACTTGACGATTACCGGAGAAGATGCCATGTTTTACATGGGCGCCGGTGATTATTTTGTGTTCAGAAATTGTAGGAACATTACAGTGCAAAATGTTGGATTTATTCGCCAGACCGATCAGGAGAAAACAGCCGCACCGATATTACAGTTAGAGAATTGCGAGGACATCAGACTGGAAGCGGTAGAATTGATGGGAAGGAGCGGAGCTGCATTAAGATTAAGGCATTGTGAGCGTGTCAGAATGAAAAATATGCGGATTCACGATTGCCGGGAAGGGGCGATCATTATGGAAGAAACAGAGACAATTATGGAAAACTCTCAACTGAGAAGAATCCGGGTAGAGGGAAAAACGGAGATTATTTCGATAAAATCAAGTATTGTTAAACTGCAGGAACTAATATTTTACAAGGATAGTACGCAAGGCTGCTTGATAGGAAATGATAATAGCAGAGTAGAAGGCGAAGAATTCATTATACAAGAATGTGACTATGCGGATATTTGTAATCAAAAGATGATAGGGTATGGACAGGTGTAGCATGCTTGTTTGATCTTAGATAAAAGGTAGTTGCGAGAAAAATGCGGGAGGGGATAAAAGATGCTGGAAAATACAACAAACATTAGTATTGAACAATTAGTAGAAATAGTAGGAGTCACTACAGGAAGTGTTATTGCGGTTGGCAAGGGAATTTTATCTTTTTGTGAGTTAATATCTTCGTATAATATAGAAATTGGATTAATGACAAAAAAGGAACAATGGAAATTTCGAATAACTAATTTAGCTATGTTGACATTTTCCATTTGGTTGTTAAATGTATTGTTTTGTTTTGTATGTTCGGATGAGAGAGTAATTTGCGTTGTATTTTTATGCTGTATGATTATTTTTTTAATTTGGGGAATTAGCTGTTTACTCCTTGTAGTCATGTGGCTGCTAAATAAAAGAAAGACTGTTTTAATAAATACTAATGTCGAAGGCTATGTTAGGGTGCTATGCTTTGTAGCATTTCTACTTTTTGGGATAACCTTTAACGACTGCTTAGTGTTCTATGGGACGGAAAAGTATAATGTATGGATTGGCAGTTTTTTAATGACGGTATTGATAATGGAAATGTTTATATGGTTGGCTGATTTCAGCAACCAATCAGGAATAGCAAAAATAGGCTATTATGATTTAGCACTCAAAAAAAATATATTTGTATTTTTCCGTTATGATGAAGATTTATTTATGTGCGGTAATGCATCAAAAATGAATGAGTGTGATGAAAATTATCTGGTTCCCTATAAAAGAATACAAGAAGCAAAGTTATTACCCATATCACGGGATATTAAGCAGGAGTCGCATGTGAATTGTCGACGGGTAATAATTCAAACATCAAATGTCGATTATGAACTGGAAAAGATATTAAATAAAGTAAAAGATGCATTGAAAAATCAAAATATAACACAAGGAAAAATTGATGAAACCTATATATACATAAAACCTTCAGATAAAAAAGCATATTATGTAACACCTGATGAAGTGACAGATTCGGTGGAATTGTAAGATTACTTACAATGAAGATACGTAGCTTTTAAAGTCTCGGCGAATTGCAAAATTCCGGCGTTTATAGCTTATATAATATTGGGAGTTGTTTTTGCATTGGTTTTATCTGCTTTGATCATTATTGGTGTTATAACCATTTTACATAAATGCTTAAAGGATAAACGACATGATGTAAAAATAAAAACAAAATACTTCGATATTGAAATAACTCAGCATGAGTAATATATAGTATAAGGGCAGTTATAGACCGTAAAGGTTTGTAACTGTTCTTTTTTTAGTTTGATAAATCGAAAGACGGAGATTGGGGATCTTCCCTCCGAAATCCAGAGTATAAGTTGATATTGACGATTAAAATTAAACTTGTTACAGTGTTTATGGAGCATTAGTTTATAAAGGTAGAACACCCTTTCATAAGGGAGGTCCTGGTTCGATTCCAGGATGCTAAAGGGTATAATAGGATTGTATCTTTTAGCATCCTGAAATTCTGAGGTATAGCATGGCTGAAGAAATTTACAGAGCGTATGTCAGTAATGTAAAAGAGTTAGAAAAACATAGAAACGTAATTGTTCAATTAGCCAATAGGGCTATTAGAGAAAATAAGCAAATTGAACTAAATACACTGACGAAAGTATATGCATTAATATATTCTGCATATGTTGAGGACTCTTTTTTGAAACTTATCCATACACCTCAAGCATTTACAGAAATTGAAATCATGGATATTCAGCGAGGCAGGAATCTTGAAGAAAAGTGGAAAAAATGTGTAGAATTAGCATTTATGAAAATAAACAATAGAGCTAATTTGGGGGAAATCGCTAACAAAAAACAGACATTAAATCGAATTTTAGATAAGTATATTATTGCTCCAAGCCAAATGAGAAATAAAATAGCGCATGGGCAGTGGTCGGTTTGCTTAAATGGTGACTGCACAAAAATTAATGAACAGATAAGTAAAGAAATGAATAAATTAGATTTTGTGAAAGTAGATCAGCTTTTTTCAATATATAAAAAGTATCAACAGTGTGTATTGGATTTATTAGTTTCTCTAAGAACGCATTATCGTGATTACTATGCAAATATTACTGAACTGGAGAGATATGTAAAAGAAACAGAATCATGGACTTTAGAGACTAAGAAAGATAAAATTTTGTCTTCATTAAAATATAAGCATCACAAAAGCATACGTAAAATGAATTAAAGAAGGGGAGTGGAATAATGCATAAGATTGAAATTAAAAAAACGGACCGATTGAACAACTTGAAATGAATATCAACAAGTTTAATATATTAATTGGAGTATCAGACGGCACCTGCTGCAGACTCTCCGCGGCTTGACAGCAGACATTTAAAATTAAATTAGGATAAAATCGGTGAGGAAATGAGAAAAGTACAGGATGTAATTTTAAAGTTAATTGCGGTAATGGGAATTTGTTTTTTTACAGCGTTAACAATTGGAGCAATAGGTACCGGCAGAAAGTTAGCTCCTTTTTCGGAAACGGTTTCGACAGTTAGTGACAACTGGATAAAAGCAGTTGGAATTGTGGCGGGATGCATAGTCATTATAGGAATCATCTGGAAATATAGTTCCCGGGTATACATTCGACATATACGAATTGCTGCAGCGGTAATTGCGTTTTTTTCTGCAGCCGTGATAATGACTATGGCATTAAATGCAGAGTATGTCCCTGTGGCAGATCAGGAATATGTATATGTTGTCTTGAAGAATCTTTTTACAGGAAATTACACAGAATTACAGGAGTATTGGTATTACAATGTATATCCGTATCAGCTTGGAGTAGGTGCTGTTTATTTGTTACCAGCACGAATTTGCGGCAATTGCAATATTAGAACGTTGCAGTGTTTTCAGGCGATTTGTGCTGGAATAACAATTTTTGCGGGGAATGAAATTGCGTGGAAGTTGTTCCATAAAGAAAAACTGTGCATTTATTATTTATTGCTTGTCTTATGCTATGTTCCAATGCATTTGTATGGACTTTTTATTTATGGTGAAACGATTGGATTGTGCTTTTTGGAACTTGCAATTTTGTGCTTGTTGGTACTGCAGGAGCATGAACAATGGATACTGTGGAAAAAGATTTTAGTATATATTGCAATGATCAGCAGTATGATCGTGTCCTATACGGCGAGAGAAGCATTAGTTGTTGTATGGATTGCTGTCCTGGGTATTCAATTTTTACGAGCTCTAAAAGGGAATCGTAAAAGTTTTATTATTAGTTTTTTCTGTGTGCTTTTGATGATATTTGGTCAAAAAGCAGTTATTCAATGTGTAGAACATCAGGCAGGAATGCAATTGTCTGAAGGAGTACCGGCAATATCTGTGGTTGCAATGGGATTTCAGGATGATGACCCTAATCATACAGGAAGTGGAACATATAATGCATATCAGATAAAACTTTTTTGGGAAAATAATTTTGATGTAGATAAGTGTAAGGAACTTTCAGCTTTGAATATAAAACAATCCATTGTCAGATGGATGCGAGATCCAGCAGGAGCATTAGAATTTTTTTGTGATAAAACAGCAGTCCAATGGTTGGAACCTACCTATGGATCTTTTTTATTTACATCGAATATGACGACTTCGTCGAAATGGATGAAGGCTTTTTACTCAGATAGAGGATATCAGATATTTTATGAAATTATGAATCAACTGCAAAATGTTATTTATATTGGAGTATTATTTTATTATATTTATCTGGCAAAGCATAAAAGACAGGAATGGGAATATTTTTTGGGATTGGTTCTGATAGGAGAGGTTTTATTCAGTCTGTTGTGGGAAGCTAAGAGCAGATACGTGTTCCCGTATATAGTGATTGCGCTGCCGGCTGCGGCCATGGGGTATTGGTATTTATGTAACTGTATAGGTAAATATCTCAAACCTCGCACTTGAATAAGTGCCTATGCACCGTAAAAATTCAATAATAACTGGCATAAATATAGCATGAAACTAGAAATTACCCGGGAGCAATATGTTAGGATCATAGAAAAGATAATACAGGATTTCCCGAAGGAACTCAAAAAAAGTCTAAAAAATTTGAGTTCTTTAAAGGAACTCAAATAGGAACTCAAAAAGGAACTCAAATTTTTGAGTTCTTTTTTAAGTTGTTATTTTCCTAAAACATTTGGATACCTTGAAATCAGTTATCTGAAATGTTATATTGAATCATAACAAACGCTTAAAAAATAAAGAGAAAAGTTATTATTATCCGGTAGGATGGGAGACATGCAGACCATGACAGAACAGAAGAAAAGGTATACGATCCTGGGCATATTTGTGGCAATGTTCCTTTTTGGAGCTTTTTTCCTGCGGGAGACAGGTGTTTATTTTGATGAGCATTCGGAAGAAGAGATTCTGTATATGAATATCTTGCAATATGGTGAGACGTTACAGATTTCGAAGATCACAAATTGGTTTCAATGGAAGGATGGGTCTCGCCCGATCTGCGAATCTATAGAAAAAGATCATGGCAGCGCGCCGTATTATCTGTGTGTACCGTTATTAATGAAGCTGGAGCAGCATCCGGAAGCGACCAGGCTGCAGAGTGATGTATGGCATGCGTATACGTATGCGCTGTTTTTCCTGGGTGTGATTTATATGTACCGGTTGTTGTGGGAGCTGTTCCGGGACAGAAGGACAGCATTGCTGGGAACACTTATGCTGTTTCTGACACCCAGGATATTTGCGGATGGATTATACAACAATAAAGATTCCGTATTGATGTCCCTGATCATTGTGATGTTATTTTACGGAATCCGTTTTTTGGAGCGTAAGGATTTCAAAAATGCATGTCTGCTGGGAATCTGCGCCGGATTCTGTGGGAATCTGAAGATCAGCGGGATCTATGTTTTTGCAATGATTGGTGGCTTTTATCTGCTGATCCTGACGAAAGAGAAAAAGTGGAGCGGGAAAACTTTTTTCGTGGGACTTACGGCAACAGTTGTTGGTTTCCTGAGTTATTTGGCCCTGACTCCGGCTATCTGGGGGCAGGGATTTCATTTGTGGGAATTCCTGCAGTGGAACCTTTCAAACAGTACGAACTTTTCCAGAATGGACGGTAAAGTGTTGTTTGACGGAATATGGTATGTGCATTCCACGAATCCTCTGCCATGGTATTATCTGCCGAAACTGATCGCCTTGACGATTCCGGTCTATCTCAGTGTTCTGCTGTGGAGCAGTATCGGCATCTGGCTCTATAAAGGCAGAAAGCATCAATGGGATTTCGCGGATCGTATCTATCCGCTGTTCGCACTGACCTCCGGGATTCCGGTGCTGGCAGCAATGCTGTGCGATCCGAATCTGTACAACGGGTGGCGGCATATGTATTTTATCTATGGACCGATGATCGTGATGATGGCTTATGCAGTGAGATATCTGTTGCAGCAACCGGGAATCCGCGCGAGAAGGATCGCAACTGCTATGCTGGTGGTGCTCATAGGATGTAACGGAGTGGGAATTGCACTGACGGGGCAGAGTTCCAGCGCTTATACGAATATTTTGGCAGGTGGTGATGCCTGTGGACGGTACGAGATGGATTATTATGGTGTGACGGCGAAGAAGGTTCTCAAAAGCCTTGTGGACCGGTATGGTGAGATCTGGGTCAGATCGGACGGCTGTGGGGCCACGATCGTGAATTATTATGTGTTGCCGGCAGAATACCGGGAGAAGATCCGGCTGGTATCTTCACAGGAGGAGATACAGGCTGCCGTGGCCCGGGGGAAGCTGGTACTCGGATGTGTGAATCCGAGTTATGATATCCTGCCGGAGGGGGAGGATGTCGTGTGGCTGCAAGATTGGAAGGCCTGGGGCAATACCTATATGAAGATTCGCAAATATTAAATAATGTGGTATGATGAGATAGTAAAGAGCAGAGAGGACAAGCTATGAATATTATACTTTTGTCAGGTGGCTCCGGGCAGCGTCTGTGGCCTTTGTCCAATGAGATAAGATCCAAACAGTTTATTAAGATATTTCATACAGCAGACGGCGGTCTGGAATCCATGGTGCAGCGGGTATGCCGTCAGATACGGGAAGTAGACCCGGAGGCACAGGTGACGATCGCCACTTCCAAGTCCCAGGTGTCAGCTATTTACAGTCAGCTGGGGCAGGATGTAGGGGTCAGCGTGGAACCCTGCAGACGGGACACTTTTCCCGCAATCGTACTGTCCGTGGCTTATCTGAAGGATGTGCTGGGGGTAGCGGAAGACGAACCAATCGTGATCTGCCCGGTGGATCCTTATGTGGAGACGGCTTATTTTCAGGCGTTGCAGGCACTGTGCGATCGCGCGGGAGAGTCTGAGGCGAATCTTGTGCTCATGGGGATCGAACCCACGTATCCCAGTGAAAAATACGGTTATATCATACCGGAGACGGCGGACGATCTGAGCCGTGTAACGATGTTCCGGGAGAAACCGACGAAAGAAGCCGCAGAGGAATACATTGCAAAAGGTGCTCTGTGGAATGGCGGTGTGTTTGCTTTCCGGTTAGGCTATGTGCTGAAACGCGCCCATGAACTCATAGATTTTACGGATTATGAAGACTTATTTCAGAAGTATGATACGTTGCAGAAGATCAGCTTTGACTATGCCGTGGTGGAAAAAGAGCCTGCCATAGAAGTGATGCGCTTCGCAGGGACCTGGAAGGATCTGGGTACCTGGAATACACTGACGGAGGCCATGGACAGTCAGTGTGTCGGACAGGGGGTTCTGAACGATACCTGTGAAAATGTGCATGTGGTGAATGAACTGAATGTACCGATTCTGTGCATGGGATTGAAAAATATGGTCGTGGCGGCCAGTCCGGAGGGAATCCTGGTATCGGATAAGGAGCAGTCGAGCTATATCAAACCCTACGTGAATCAATTTGTTCAGCGGGTAATGTTCGCCGAAAAATCCTGGGGGAGCTTCCGCGTTCTGGATGTGAAGGATCACAGTATGACGATCAAGGTGACATTGAATCCGGGACATGGGATGAATTATCATAGTCATGATTTCCGCGATGAAGTATGGACGGTCATTGCCGGAGAAGGCCGGGCAATTTTGGACGGTGTGGAGCGGCCGGTGAAGCCGGGCGATGTCCTGACTATGCAAGCAGGCTGTAAGCATACGATCCTTGCGGATACGGAACTGCAGGTGATCGAAGTGCAGATCGGTGCAGAGATCAGCGTGGATGATAAGCACAAGTATGAATACCGGAAGGATTAAATATTACGATGACTATGACTGCGAAGAAGAAAAAAATACTGTTCTGGTCCGTGTTGATGCTGGCGATCATTCTGCGGTGTATCCGGTTTGGCTCAGTGCCGGATGGGATCAACCAGGATGAAGCTATGGGAGCCATGGATGCATGGGCATTATCAAAATACGGTACTGACCGCTATGGCACGTTTCTGCCGGTTCATTTTGAAGCCTGGAAATACAGTCAGATGAGTGTTCTGCTATCCTATTGTATGGTGCCGTTTATCAAGGTGTTTGGTTTTAGCACCGTGACAGTGAGGCTGCCGATGCTGCTGGTATCCTGTGGGGCGGTTGCACTGGTATATTTAGTGTCGGAAAAGCTGTTTGATGAGAGGATTGCGCTAGTAGCGATGGCGCTGACGGCGGTGAATCCCTGGCAGTTCATGCAGAGCCGCTGGTCGTTGGACTGTAATCTGTTCCCACATGTATTTTTATTGGCATTTTATCTGCTGTTGCTGGGACTGGAGAAAAGGCGGTATTTGTATGTATCCATGCTCTTTTTCGGCCTGACATTTTATTGTTATGGAATAGCGGCGTACTCCGTCACGGCATTTTTGTTTGTGTTTTTTATATGGTGTCTGTGGAAAAAGCAGCTGAAATTCCGGGAGGGACTGCTGTGTGCGGTAATATTTACGCTGGTGGCTTTGCCGGAGGTGATCGTGCTGGCGATCAATGCGTTGCATTATGGTAAAAGCATTGAAATGCCTTTTTTCACCATGCAATTTTTCCCGGATAGTATCAGAAGTGCAGACATACTGTTTTTGAATTTTTCCTTTGCACAGCTGGGCAGGAATGCCTGGGCATTATTCAGCAGGGTGTTCCTGCAGCTGCCGGACATTTTCTTTAATTCGATTGCGGCGTTCGGACCCTTATATCATGTGTCGATACCGTTTGTATTGATCGGGATCATTGTATTTACGATTCGCCTTTTTAAGGAGAAACAGATCGAAAAACAGACGCAGATGCTGGCTCTGTGGGGATTCCTCATTACCGGGATCTGGGTGGGCCTGATCACCTATGAAGTGAACATTAACCGTGTGAACATTATCTTCTACCCGGTGATCCTGCTGTGTGCTTACGGCATTTCACTGGTAGTGGATAAATTCGGAAAGCTTTTCCCGGTCATTGTAGCTGCGTATGCAGTCAGCAGTGTGCTGTTTTTCGCAACGTATTTTACAGAGTATGCGGAAGAGAGCAGATACTATTACAACAGGGATTTCTTAGATGCCGTAGCCGAAGCTGACAGCATGGAAGAATACGACAGCCTGTATATTACGGGTAATCTTGGTTGGCAGTTTAACCAGTTAGCTACGGAGATCCTGACCCAGTATGCCTGCAGAATAGATGCCCGGTACTATCAGAGCGAGGACTACGCACAGCGTTATCACTACATTTATCCTGAGAAATCCGGAGCGGAATTGGAGGAGTTCGTTAGAGACGGTCTGATGGTACTCTACAAGGACGAACTGCAGTATCTGCAATTCCCCTATGAAGTGATCGACACGGTGGGAGAGTATTTCCTGCTCACGGTAGACAAGGATTGAGAGGACGGAGTATGTAATTAACGAGAATGATCCAGTGTTGCGATCAGGGCGGTTCCGAAGAGGAATCGTCCTTCTTCGTTAAGGTGTACGGCATCTGCCAGATAGTCGGCAGCGTTATCCTCTGTGACGCCTAACCGGTGGTAGGTATCGTAGAAGGGAACGCCCATTTGGTCTGCCACATCAGCGGCGCCCTGTACATAAGCTGTCAGCGTACTGCCTGCCTCGCCGTGAAGCTCTGTACCGTTTTCAAAAAAGGTAATATAATTCGGAGCTGCTAACAGGATAAGCGCATCGGGATAGGCTTCCTGTAAGCTGCGGATTCCTGTTCGGAGTGCGCCGCAGTAGGTCACCGTGTCGTAAGGATTTTCCGGATCATCCACGGCATAGCCGGAAAAGTAATCATTCAGACCATAATTGATCACAAAGCATAATCTGCGCCCCCGGTGATCGTCATTCAGATAAGCTTCCAGGGAGGTACGATAGACAGTGTCTTCCCTCAGAACAGTGGGATCCTGTTTCAGAAAGGTATCGACAGCGATGACAAAGCTCATGGCAGCTGCAGGATCGTCGGTAGCAGGATCCTTGGAGGCAGTAGCTCCGCCCTGGGCACAGTTGTACACATGTGCGCCCGAAAAACCATTGACGACACCGGGGATGGAAAAACTTCCGGTGTAGTTGCCGATGACGCTGTCACCGAAAAAGACAACAGACAGATCGGACAGATCGGGATATACCGTAGGAGCTTCTTTTTCTTCCGCTACCATATCATTTAGCATGGATTCCAGGGTATCCGCATTTCCCGGTGTAATGACCATGGCTCCGTCACAGAAAGTGAACATGATCAGTTTCTGTGCTACCGCATCATTATAATGCAAGTCATCCAGATAGTTTCCCGGATTGTTGATCAGCCAATGGGTTGCTCCGGGAAAGTACATGGTAACATTGGAATACCCGTTGAGAGTGGAGACGAGGGACTTACAGGTCGTCATCCACAGCGTTCTGGTCTCATCGGTCTGAGCAAGCCAGTATTGCATGGAAGGTGCGGGATACAGAATCTCGAAGCTGACCTCGGGATGTGCTTCCACATAGGGCAGCAGGTATTGGTTCAAATCCCTGTTCCAGTGGCGCAGCTGCTTATTGCTGTGCTCCCAGAGGGCCAGCGGATCCAGACCCAGATAGATATTGGTGATCCCGCTGCTGACCGAAAATGCTGTGTCTAAATAGTCTGCAACATCATGCAGACTCTTGGCAGTATTTTCACATTTGATGATCGTAAGGCCACGGAATGTGGAGAAATCTTCTTCGTGAAATACTTCAGGACTGTACATGGACAGAAAAATACCCTCATAAGATTCTGATCGCATCCGTTGCAGATCAGAGTAATAGCTGTCTGAATGATGGGAAGAAACAGAACGGATAATGATAAATATGATCAGGCAGATGATGAGCAGTAAGGTAACGGCGATCATCCGGAATGCCGACTTTTTATTATGCATGGCAGACTCCTTTGGGGCAATAGGTATGAAAGACAACGCTCATTATATCATTTTCCCCGGGAACAGACAACAGATAGTGCAAAGTTTTCCGGTGTTATGCCGCAACTCGGAATGTTGTCTTTCCGTAGGAGTTATGATAGAATGTAACTATTCAGTGCCAAGGTGATTCTGCCAATGAGGTCCTGAATGGTTACAGCAATACAAACTGTTTGGAAATGAGGAAAAAATAATGGAAAATAAAGAAGAACTGGCTATTTTTGGAGGAAAACCTGTACGAGAGAATAAAATTTTCTACGGACGGCAATATATTGACCAGGCAGATGTGGATGCGGTGGCAGCAGTCATGACCAGCGACTACATTACCTGCGGACCTAAGGTGAAGGAGCTGGAGCAGCATCTGTGTGAACTGACCCATGCAAAATACGCCGTTGTGGTATGTAATGGTACCGCTGCACTGCATCTGGCGGCGCTGGCAGCAGGCTTTGGAGAGGGAGATGAGGTTATCGTAAGCTCGATCACTTTTGCTGCATCCTCCAACTGTGTATTATATGCGGGTGCGAAACCTGTTTTCGCAGATATTGATCCGGAGACCTACAATATCGATCCGGCGTCCATCCGCAAGCTGATCACACCCAGGACGAAAGCAATCGTTGCGGTAGATTTCACCGGTCAGGCAGTGGAGCTGGATGAGATCCGGGAGATCTGTAAGGAGCACGATCTGATCCTGATCGAGGATGCCGCGCATGCCATCGGCACGAAATATAAGGGCCAGCCTGTGGGAAGCCTGGCAGATATGACCTGCTTCAGCTTCCATCCGGTCAAGACGGTGACCGGTGGAGAAGGCGGCGCCATCACGACCAATGATGAGAAGCTGTATCGTCATCTGATGCGGCTGCGTACCCACGGCATTACGAGGGACCCGGAAGAAATGGTACATCCCACCGATGCGCTGTGGTACAACGAGCAGGTAGAGCTGGGCTTCAATTATCGTATGACGGATTTCCAGGCGGCACTGCTATTGAGCCAGCTGAAGAAGCTCCCTGCATTTGAACAGCGTAGAAAAGAAATCCATAAGCGTTATAATGAAGCGTTCGGCAAAATGCCGGAACTGATCCTGCAGAAGGAGATCCCGGAGTCTGACACGACCTGGCATCTGTATGTGCTGCATCTGAATCTGGAGAACCTGAACTGCGACAGAAGGCAGTTTTTCGATGCGCTGTATGCGGAAAAAACCTGCCCTCAGGTGCATTACCTGCCGGTCTACTGGCATTCCTATTATGAGAAGCTGGGATATCAGAAGGGACTGTGCCCCAATGCGGAGAAGTATTACAACGAGGTGATGAGTATTCCTCTGTATTACGGATTGACGGATGACGATGTGGAAGATGTGATTCATGCAGTGAAAAAGGTGGTAGCTTATTACACGAAGCTGAAATAAGATCCGGCAATGGGCGGAGCTGTGCCGGATCATGGGAAATGCCCGAGCTGTGCCGGATCATGGGGAATGCCCGTAGCTGTGCCGGATCATGGGAAATAGCGGAATGAATCAGAAAGTGGCAGGGAACGGTATTTTGAAAGAAAATAAGAAAAATTGGATAGAAATTTCGGTGTTTGCTGCACTGGTAGCCATCGCATCGGCCGTTACGTTCTGGCTGTTTTACCGGCAGTGTGTGGAAAGCATGCTGGGAACGGGACTGTATCATTCCGATATGAAGGCATATATTCTGGAGATGCAGGGACTGGACAGCGGTTACAGCTTCCCTTACCCGGTTTTGTTCAAGCTGGCGGCGACGATCCATCTGGTGACCGCCTCCTTTACCGGCGGAGCGGAGTTAGCCATGGCACTGGCCACGATGCTGTTAAACAGCGGAGCAATGATCGCTCTGAAGGTGATGCTGGACAAGCATGTGGGAGCAAAGCTGCAGGAGGCTATGCCCGGAAAACCTTGGCTTCCGGGGATTCTCACAGGAACGGCAGCGGTATCCCTGTTTTTTGTGTCGATGGTATATCCGCCGACAGGGATTTATCTCCCCGGTATCAAATACAAATATCTCGGGGTATTTACGCCGAATCCATTTCACAATGCCACCTATATGGCGGCACGGCCGTTCGCAATTCTTGCATTTTTTAAGTATGGTGAATTGTTGCCGGTGTATGAGCAGCCAAATGCGGTCAGAGAGCATAAGAGAGATTATATTCTGTTTGCAATATATCTGCTGTTGGCGACCATGACGAAACCCAGTTTTACCATAGTGCTGGTCGGAGCTGCGGGGATTTTGATGCTGTGGAGAATGTTCCGCAGCAGATTCCGGAATTTTGTCCCCACGGTGTGGCTGGGAGTATGTTTTATTCCGACTTTTATGGATCTGCTCTACCAGTTCCGGGGAGTGTTCGTACCGCAGGAGGGACAGGAAGGCGGCATCGGATTTACTTTTGGCCATGTATGGGCGCAGTATTGTGGCAATCTGCCCCTGGCTATCGGCCTGGCCATCGGATTCCCAATCCTGGTACTTCTGCTGAACTACAAGGAACTGCACAAGGACAGCATCTACCGTTTTTCCTGGCAGGTGTATGTGATGAGCTTCCTTATGGCATTCTTCCTGTATGAAAAAGGATTCCGGGAGATGGATTTCAATTTCTCCTGGGGCTACATGTACGGAATCTTCTTCGCATTTGTGGGAGCACTGCTGGTACTGCTCCGCGCGACAGCGAATGCCGACACCCGGAAGAGAAGGATTGTTGTGGCAGTACAGTGGCTGGCTTACCTGTGGCACCTCGTATGCGGAGTATATTATTTTTGGGGATTTTTACAGGGAGCGATGTATTATTGATGTAAATTGAGAGCTTATGTGAGCAATGAGCCGCATATGATAAAAAGACAGTGTAGGGAGTTGGGCTTCACCGAAGTCGCCGCTCAAAGCACTGTCTTTTTGTTTGCCTGTCTTCCATTTCACCATTGAAGGCATAATTGGACAAAACAGTGGACAATTTTAATTTTTAAGGATTATATTCCACCCTTCAGCACCAAAACAATGTTTTTCAAAAATGGCCCTTTTTATAGATGTATTTTTTTCTATTTTAGCTGATTTTGGTATAAATAGTAGCATTTTTGAAAAATTGCTAACTTGAAAGTTTACGAAAGTATAGCCGCGCATAGGCATAGTGAGGACAGCAATGGGCGCTTGTGCACAAATTCCAGTCTTATTCGTTATGCGGGGCGTAATCATCAAATTTAGTCAAATAAGCCCCGGTAGTTTTCGGCATGCGGGGCGTAATTATCAAATTTTGTGTGTAACGCCCCATACCTTGGTTTAAGGGCACAGAGAAGCTTGCTCCTGTCTCCTGTGCCCACGCTGAGGCAGAAGAAGGGCACAGAGAAGCTTGCTCCTGTCATCTGTGCCCACGCTGAGGCAGAAGAAGGGTACAGAGAAGCTTGATCCTGTCTCCTGTGCCCACGCTGAGGCAGAAGAAGGGCACAGAGAAGCTTGCTCCTGTCATCTGTGCCCACGCTGAGGCAGAAGAAGGGTACAGAGAAGCTTGATCCTGTCCCCTGTGCCCGCGCTGAGGCAGAAGAAGGGCACAGAGAAGCTTGCGCCTGTCCCCTGTGCCCACGCTGAGGGGGAAGAAGGGTACAGAAGGAGTTCGCCTAGCCGGCGGCAACCCTACGTTAACAATGCAAGTATAATACTGCATGGAAAATGTTAATGAAATCTCGACCGTACCCCATCCCGTATCCGGCAGATCCCGGTATAGACTCCGGCCCCGCAGTAGGGCATCAGCAACAGGCTGTAAGAGAAGATATACCGCGAATTGGCTTCCCAGAAGGTGTGGAACAGAAAACCTCCCAGTACGGCAATGAGGCCGACGTAGATGTAGAGTCGGTCCGCGCCATGTCGATCCGCGCCATGCCGATCCGCACCAAGTCGATCCGCGCCATGCTGATCCGCGCCATGCCGATCCGCGCCATGCTGATCCGCACCGAGCTGATCCGCATCAAGCTGATCCGCCATGTGGTCCGCAGTGCACCCTGCGGTATGCCCCGCCGTTTGGTCAGCCATGTGCCCGACAACTTTGGATTTCCGACGTTTCTTAAGACTGTCGATACAGAACACCAACACGCCCAGATACAGAACATTCTGCCATGCATTGCACCATTCGATATATCCCCCACTGAGAGAACCTTCATAGACTTCTTTAAAAAATGCACTCCGTCCTCCGTAGGTAGCCAGGGTAGCCTGTCTGCTGGCATAGGTGCCGTCCGCCCACTGGGATAAATGTTTGTGAAGATAGAAGTCCGCTGTGTAGCCGGGATGTTCCCGGAAATAGGTCAGGCGCTCGTCGATCGCCAGACGGCTGATCTCGTTGGCGATAGCAGTATCCATGCCGGCGGTATCGTAAGTATCGATATTGAAGCCGTTATACCAGCCGCAGCCGCGGGAAGCTTCCTGCATTCCCATGGCGAGATAGGACATGGCGGTGACTCCGGAGCTTAACGTGTTACCCGCCTTTTTCTCATAACATTTCTGTACCAGCGGCAGAATCCCCACAGAAGTAACAGCAAGACATACCGCCATGATGAGCAGTCCCAGACGCATCTTACCGTTCCGCCCCGGACGCAATGCCTCGAACAACAGCACCAGCAACACTGCGATCACAGGGATCAGTGAATTCTTGCGCAGCATCACAGACAGTGTGAGGAACAGGATACTGCCGAAGCCTGTGAAAAGTATCTGACGGAGCATGCGGGGGACGTAATCGTAGGCGGTGACTGAGGGCGCATCATTTCGGGAGACGTTGTCCCGAGAGGAGCCGCCCGGAGAGACGCCCCCCAGCAACCGCAACAGCAGATAGCATCCCACCGACAATGCAGCGAAGGAAGGAATCTCGCCGTAGACGAAGGAGCTGTACATGATCATGGGCAGGTTACAGCATACCAAGACGAGATAACAGCAAGAGATCTTCTTGTACTTCTCCGGCCACAGATATTGCAGCGACAGATATTGGAACCAGATCGCCCCACACAACAGACAGACATAGACCAGCTTGATAAAGTGCCAGGCCGGTACGGACAGGCCGGTGAGATTCCAGATCCGGAGCAACAGCTCCAGAAAAGCCATCAGCCCGATCTGCTGTGGATAATAAGACAGATAAGAAACGGTGGGGTGGATAATATCAGTATTTCCCAGGATCCACTCCGCAGCCGCATTGTATACAGACAGAGCATCCGCTGCGGGAACCGTGCGTCCGAAGAGGATCAGCAGGATACCAAGCCCAAATACAAAGGTCAAAGTAAAAACGAGCAGTCCGCGACGGAATTTCTCTCCTATTTTTTCATACAGATACAGACATCCGCAAAACAGTAATCCGAAGCCTGCCAGCTCCAACAGATTCCACAGGGGATTGTCCGGACGCAGCAGAACCTGCTGGGTCTCCATATTGTCGGCATAACAGGTCGTGAGAAAGCTGCCGGCGAACAGCAGCATGGAAAGCAACAGTGTCAGAAGCATGACAATGTTAAGCCCCAGGCGGTAAATGATATTACAACAAGATCTGTTCTGAGATCCACTCATGGGAACCATTCCTCCGTAACCACAACAAATTTCAATTATGCAAGCATATTGGCTCACTTGCGCTCATTGCATTATAAGCTCACGAATTCGTGCTATCGCACTTTACATCCTGCTTCGCAGGATATTCGTTCGCTAATGAGCCCAGAAAAACAAATGTCTGCTTCGCAGCCACTTGTTCTTCCTTGAGGCTCATTATATCATAGCTTTTGCCCGCCCCCAAGAAAAATACGCGGGAAAAAGCATATAGAGTAAAGTTTTTGTCAGTTGAATAAAAGAAAAAAAGA
>UMHT01068533.1_pt1 | contig 26953 bp, 20 predicted proteins | sample 1965601 | NCBI WGS metagenome assembly UMHT01 (sample SAMEA4836105, study PRJEB28245) | human gut metagenome | biome: gut microbiome; material: fecal sample | place: Denmark | collected 2008 | reverse complement strand
GGGAACAAAGCATAGTGAGCTTGCATTGAAAAATGAATGAGTCAGGAGGAATTAAGTATGAACATCATCGCAGCCATCTTATTTGGAATATATGGAGTGATCGGGGGCGTGAGTACCGTCGTATGTACCGTGAGCATTCCGGGTATCATTATTTGGAAAATTTACCGGAAAACGAAATATCATAAGGCGCTGACGGATTAAGTAAAATAAGAATTATAAAAAAGGGTCTTGCAGGTGAAAGATTTTCTATCTGCAAGACCCTTTTTTGCTTAAAATCAATGTGATTATCGGACAATATAGACATCGGCGCTTCTCTTTCCATACTGCAGTGCCTGACTGTGGGAATTGAAGAAGATGTCCAGCTTGTTTCCGCGGATGCCGCTGCCGCTGTCTTCGACGGTATAGACAACGCCGTTGATGCGGAGTTTAGTTCCGAGCGGGAATACGCGCAAGTCGGCGGAAATGGTATGTCCTGCCTGCGGAATGGTGCCGGATTTAGTGCGGTTCTTTCCACCACGGCAGCATCTGCGGCAGCTGCAGTAAGCAGTTGTCGTAAAACGTCCGGCGTAGATTTCAGCAGGTGCCTCTGCTTCCTGTGCCTCGGCAGCAGCATTTGTGTCAGTATTTTCAGTCATTGCAGATTCGTCAGCGTTCTCTGCCTCCACCTGTGCAGACTCATTTGAAAATGCAGCGACTTCTGCCTCGGAAGCGTTCGTGTCAGCCGCTTCTTCCGCAGCAGCGTTTGTCTGCTTTCTAATCAGCTCCGGATCGGAAGCCGGACCAGATGGTGTCTGGGCTGCTTCGGTGGAAGTGCCGTTTGTTTCTTCACCGGCTGCCGCATCTATTTGGGAGACAAGCTCGGTTCCGGCATCTGTGGCTGCCAGTGTATTCATGGTGCCTGCCATGAGACAGACCAGGCTCATTGCCGTTGTGGCAAGTCCGCGCCGCATGGTGTTCATCATATTCATCAAATAAAAACCTCTCATTTCAATTTAGATTCATTTGTCTCACCGCAACGATTGTGCATCTCACAAATATTGCAATGCGTTTACAAATGTTATAATTTATTACTATTATATTACAAAAATGTTAAATGTCAAGTCGGAGAGCCGGAAATAGGGCTCCGGGAGCGGTCGGAGGTTCGACAAGTCGAAAACTTGTTCGAACGCAAACAGGAAAGCGGGTAAGGGAGTTTCTACCTATAGAAAATGTGAAAATCAGCGTGCCTAAAAACAGGGTATGCAGAATGGAAAATTTTATTCGAAAAAAGAAGAAAAAAATTTTTTAAAAACCGAAAAAAATCATTGACAAATACTTGCGTAAGTAATATAGTATGAACTGTAGATATTAGCACTCTGATAGATTGAGTGCTAACAGAAAACTTCCAGAGCGGGTTTAAGAGACCGGCGGAAGCGGATGCACGGAAGGAGAGATTGGATGGAACTGGATGAGAGAAAAGAAAAGATTTTGAAAGCGATTATCCAGAACTATCTGGAGACCGGAGAGCCGGTTGGTTCCAGAACGATCTCCAAGTATTCCGATTTGAAACTCAGTTCGGCGACGATTCGAAATGAGATGTCGGATCTGGAAGAACTGGGATATATCATTCAGCCGCACACATCGGCAGGCCGGATTCCTTCAGATAAAGGATATCGTTTCTATGTGGATCAGTTGATTCATGAGAAAGAGACGGAGGTTACGCAGGTGCGTGATATGGTCATCCAGAGAGTGGATCGGGTGGAGCTTCTGTTAAAGCAGATGGCAAAGCTTTTGGCGAGCAATACGAATTATGCGACGCTGATCAGCGGACCGCAGTATCACCAGACGAAGATCAAGTTTATACAGCTTTCCAGAGTGGAAGCCGGGAAACTCCTGATTGTCACTGTTTTAGAAGGCAACATTATCAAGAACTCGATTGTGACACTTGATGCGGAACTTACCGATGAGGACATCCTGAATTTGAACATCCTTTTAAATAGCGGTCTCAACGGATTGACGATGGAGCAGATTAATCTGGATGTCATTACCCGGATGAAAGGGCAGGCAGGCGAGCGCAGCCACATCGTGGATGTGGTACTAAGCGAGGTGGCCGAGGCGATTCGTTCCGGCGAGGAAGATTTACAGATTTACACCGAAGGTACGACGAACATTTTCAAATATCCAGAACTGAGCGATGGCGCGAAAGCCAGCCAGCTCATCGGGACACTGGAGCAGAAAGACCTCTGGAGAGAGATTCTTACCGAGGACGATGCGAACAGCGATAAGAAAAATGAGATTCAGGTCTACATCGGAAGTGAGACACAGGTGCAGTCGATGAAGGACTGCAGTATCGTTACCGCCAATTATGAATTGGGGGACGGACTTCGGGGAACGATAGGAATCGTTGGACCGAAACGAATGGATTATGACAAAGTTGTATCGACCCTGCGCTCATTAAAGAGCCAGCTCGATCAGACATTCAATCATAAAGATACCGAGTAGCACGGATGTGCAAAATAAAGAGGTGAGAGACATGGCAAAGACAGAGATAGATTCCAAAGCAGCCGAGGCGGCAAATGAGGAGCAGGTAAAAGAAACAGAAACCCAGGCAGAAGCTGAGGCAGTGAAGGAAAAGGAAGCTTCTTCGGAAGACGCACAAGCGCCGGAGGGAGAAAAAGAGAAAAAAGGATTTTTCTCTAAGAAGAAGGATAAGAAAGATGAGCAGATCGAGGAGCTGACGGATCGCCTGAAGCGCACGATGGCTGAATTTGACAATTTCCGGAAACGAACGGAGAAAGAAAAATCAGCGATGTATGAGATTGGCGCAAAGGACATCATCGAGAAGATTCTCCCGGTGGTGGACAATTTCGAGCGTGGTCTGGCGACCATCCCGGAGGGCGAAGAAAAAAGTGCTTTCGCCGAGGGCATGGATAAGGTTTACAAGCAGCTCGTAAAAACACTGGGTGATGCAGGTGTAAAGCCAATCGAAGCGGTTGGTCAGCCATTTGATCCGAACTTCCACAATGCAGTGATGCATATTGAGGATGAAAACCTGGGTGAGAATGTGGTAGCCGAGGAGTTCCAGAAAGGCTATGTATACCGCGACAGCGTGGTTCGCCACAGCATGGTAAAAGTGGCAAATTAAAATAGGTAACACGTAAACAGCTGGCACCCAGAATTCGGTGCTGGTGATTGATTTGATATAATATAGACAGACAGGCGGCAGAATTTAGCTCCCATGAGGAGAAAGAGAACTGCCAGAAAAAGATAATTTCAGGAGGAAATAACTATGAGCAAGATTATCGGTATTGACTTAGGTACAACAAACAGTTGTGTAGCCGTTATGGAAGGTGGTAAACCGGTTGTTATCGCAAATACAGAAGGTATCCGTACCACACCGTCCGTTGTGGCATTTACAAAGACAGGCGAGAGACTGGTCGGCGAGCCGGCAAAGCGTCAGGCAGTTACCAACGCAGAGAAGACCATTTCTTCTATCAAGAGACACATGGGCAGCGACTACAAAGTAACCATTGATGACAAGAAATATACGCCGCAGGAGATTTCCGCGATGATTCTGCAGAAGCTGAAAGCAGATGCAGAGAGCTACTTGGGCGAGAAGGTAAACGAGGCAGTTATTACTGTTCCGGCTTACTTCAACGACGCACAGCGTCAGGCAACCAAGGATGCAGGTAAGATCGCTGGTCTGGATGTAAAGAGAATTATCAACGAGCCGACGGCAGCAGCGCTTGCGTATGGCCTTGATAATGAGAAAGAGCAGAAGATCATGGTATATGACTTAGGCGGCGGTACATTCGATGTTTCCATCATCGAGATCGGTGACGGCGTTATCGAGGTTCTGGCAACCAACGGCGATACACATCTGGGCGGCGATGATTTCGATAATCGTATTACCCAGTGGATGATCGACGAGTTCAAGAAAGCAGAGGGTGTAGACCTTTCCGCTGATAAGATGGCGCTTCAGAGACTGAAAGAAGCAGCTGAGAAAGCGAAAAAAGAGCTTTCTTCCGCAACTACAACCAATATCAACCTTCCGTTCATCACTGCAACCAGCGAGGGACCGAAGCATCTGGATATGAACCTGACCAGAGCTAAATTTGATGAGCTGACCAGAGACTTAATCGAGAGAACCGCAATTCCGGTACAGAACGCACTGAAAGATGCTGGTATCACTGCTTCTGAGTTAAGCAAAGTACTTCTGGTAGGTGGTTCTACACGTATGCTGGCAGCACAGGAAGAAGTAAAACGTCTGACTGGTAAAGAGCCGAGCAAATCCTTAAACCCGGATGAGTGCGTAGCAATCGGTGCAGCTATCCAGGGTGGTAAGCTGGCTGGCGATGCCGGTGCCGGTGATATCCTTCTTCTGGATGTAACTCCGCTGTCCCTGTCCATCGAGACTATGGGTGGTGTAGCAACCAGACTGATTGAGAGAAATACCACAATCCCGACCAAGAAGAGCCAGATCTTCTCTACCGCAGCTGATAACCAGACTGCTGTTGATATCCACGTTGTACAGGGCGAGAGACAGTTCGCAAAGGACAACAAGACACTGGGAACTTTCCGTCTGGATGGCATTCTTCCGGCAAGAAGAGGTGTTCCTCAGATTGAGGTTACCTTCGATATTGATGCAAACGGTATCGTAAATGTATCTGCAAAAGACCTTGGTACAGGTAAAGAGCAGCACATCACGATTACCTCTGGATCCAATATGTCCGATTCCGATATCGATAAGGCAGTCAAAGAGGCAGCTGAGTACGAGGCACAGGATAAGAAGAGAAAAGAGGGCATCGATGCAAGAAATGAAGCTGACTCCATGGTATTCCAGACCGAGAAGGCTCTGCAGGATGTAGGCGATAAGATCGATGCAAACGATAAAGCAGCCGTAGAAGCTGACTTAAATGCACTGAAAGAAGCTATCAACAAAGCTCCGATCGACCAGATGACCGATGCACAGATTGATGAAATCAAGGCTGGCAAGGAAAAACTGATGAACAGCGCACAGGCACTCTTCAGCAAGGTTTACGAGCAGGCACAGGCAGCTGGCGCAGCAGGAGCACAGGGCGGTGTTCAGGGTGCAGCTGATGCAGGAAGTGCACCGCACGACGATAATGTAGTTGACGGAGACTTTAAAGAGGTATAATATAATAAGCAGCCATTTTTTAAAGAAAAATGAGCGGATTACGAATGTTTTTGAGGATTGCGGGAGCACGCAGTGCGGAGCAATCCGGGGCATCGGGGTATCAATAGAAAAACGCAGTGAGGGGCTGTCGCAGGAATCTGCGGCAGACCCCCATTTGTAGGTTGTGGGAAGATAAATAGATACGATAGAAACTCTGCCGGATGCGGTCAAATGTACCGGCGGATTTTGGGAAGGAAGAGCTGAAATGGCAGAGAGTAAGAGAGATTACTATGAGGTCTTAGGCGTCCCGAAAGATGCGGACGATGCGACACTCAAAAAAGCATACAGAACCCTGGCCAAAAAGTATCATCCGGATGCAAATCCGGGCGATCAGGCGGCAGCCGATAAATTTAAGGAGGCATCGGAGGCGTACAGCGTACTGAGTGATCCGGAGAAGAGACGTCAGTATGATCAGTTCGGCCATGCGGCTTTTGACGGCGGTGCAGGCGGCGCTGGCGGATTCGGTGGTTTTGATTTCAACGGCGGCGATATGGGAGACATTTTCGGAGATATCTTCGGAGATATTTTTGGCGGCGGACGCAGCCGCGGCGGCAGAAGCAACGGACCGATGCGCGGCTCGGATGTGCGTACCAGTGTGCGGATTACTTTTGAAGAAGCGATCTTTGGCTGTGAAAAAGAGCTGGAGTTAAACTTAAAGGAAACCTGTGAGAAATGTCATGGAACGGGTGCAAAACCGGGAACCCAGCCGCAGACCTGTCCGAAATGTAACGGTAAAGGCAAGATCATGTACACGCAGCAGTCGTTCTTTGGTCAGATTCAGAATGTACAGACCTGTCCGGATTGCAACGGAACTGGAAAGATCATCAAGGATAAATGCCCGGATTGCTACGGAACCGGCTATGTAGCGAAGAGAAAGAAGATCAAAGTGACGATCCCGGCAGGTATCGACAACGGTCAGATGCTGCGTGACCGCGGCAATGGTGAACCGGGTACCAACGGCGGTCCGCGCGGAGATCTGCTGGTAGAAGTAGTGGTATCCCAGCACCCGGTCTTCAAGCGCCAGGATACAACAATCTACTCAACCGTGCCGATCTCCTTCGTGAAAGCAGCACTCGGCGGTCCGATCCGCATCAAGACGGTGGACGGCGAGGTAGAGTATGAGGTCAAACCGGGAACCCAGACAGATACGAGAGTCCGTCTGAAAGGAAAAGGTGTTCCGTCCCTGCGTAACCGCAACGTGCGCGGCGACCATTTCGTGACGCTGGTGGTACAGGTTCCGGAGCGCATGAACGAGGCACAGAAGGAAGCGCTTCGCAAGTTTGACGATGCCATGAACGGAATTGCACCGGAGGGCGAGAAACATAAGAAGAAAGGACTGTTCGGAAAGCTGGAGAAATAGAATACGGACAGGACAAAAATAGAAAAGAGCTGTCGGGCTGACATAAAAATGCGGCGCGGCAGCTCTTTGTTTCTGTTTCATAGGAAATTACGTCCCATTACGCGTTCTGTAACAGAATATAGTTACTGTTCACGCATACGTGCCCAGTAACGGAATTTGCCGTGGCTTCGCATTTAAATACGGCAAATTCCTGCTGCCACCACGTTTTCTTACGGCACTTTCGGTTCCAAAAGTGCCTACCCGTGAACAGAAACGTAACAGAATATACCAGAAAATGACAGAGTTTTGTAAGTTGACTTCCGTTTAAAACTTATATACAATAGGACGATGGAGGACCAGCAACACAGATAGAATGGATTTTTGTCAAAAAAATATGCCAAATGATAAAACCATTACTTGAATGGCAGATCCTTTCGGGAATAGGAACCCGTATTGGATTTTTAAAGGGAGAATAGGACGATGACAGATAGAAACGGGAATTTGAATGAAAATTCACGTTCCGGCAGCCGCGAAGATGGGCGGGAGCCGGTGAGACGAAATACGGCGATGAACAGCCGGGAGATTATGCTGGAAGATGAAGATTATCTGGATGAGCCGGATGAGGGCTATTTGGATGATGATTATTTCGACCGGGATATGGAAGAACGGATCCTGAGGGAAGCAGAGCTGGACATGGAAAACATACACCAGCCAGAGCGTCAGGATCAGAACCGGTGGGAAGAGCCGGAACGCCTGCCGGAGAAAGAGCCGGAGGAGACAGCCAGTCGAAAGCGCAGCCGCGCCCGTGGAAATCAGAGCGCGGGCACAGGGCGGGAGGCAGCTCATGCGGCGCCGCAGCGGGGACAGGATTCCGGAAAGCCGACATCCTGGACGGAAGCCACCCCGGAAAAGGCAGCTCTGAAAGCTGAGCATAGAAAAAACGGTAAAAAGGCGGCATGGATCGCTGCCTGTACGGCGGGCATTCTGCTCGTGGCAGCCGGAGGCGTCTATGTGGGAATGTCCCAGAAATATAAGGCCCGTTTCTTTCCGAATACGCAGATCAACGGTGTTGACGCGTCCGGAAAGACAGCGGCAGAGGTGCAGGAACTGATTTCGGAAGGTGTGAATGGTTACACACTGACGATCGATGAGAGAAATAATCAGACAGAAACGATCGCCGGAACCGATATCAAGCTGCATGCGGAGTTTGACGGCAGCCTGGAAAAGATGGTAGCGGCGCAGAATCCGTTCGCATGGCTGTGGCATATGAAACAGGAAGAATATACGATCGGAACGATGGTGGCGTATGACGATGCGGCGCTGGAAAGCCAGATCCGGAATTTATCGTGTTTAGACCCGGAGAAAGCGCTAGAACCGGTCAATGCAAAGATTTCAGAGTATGTGTCCGGACAGGGATATTCGATTGAGCCCGAACAGGAAGGAACGGCAGTCGAGGCGGAGAAGCTGACACAGGCGGTAACGGGTGCGATCGAGAATCTGCAGGATCATTTATCGCTGGAGGAAGCAGATGTCTATAAGAAGCCGACGGTATTGAAAGACGATGCATCTCTGGCAGAACAGCTGGATAAGATGAATAAATACGCGAAAATGAGCGTGACATACCAGTTTGGCGATTCGACGGAGACCTTAAATGGAGATCAGATTCATGCGTGGCTGATTGCCAATGCAGACGGAAGTGTTTCGGTAGATTCCTCCAAGGTGTCGGAGTACGTGTCTGAGATGGCGAAAGCACACAATACTTCAAACAAAGCGAAAACACTGAAAACATCGTATGGTTCCACGATTCAGGTAAGTGGCGGAACGTATGGCTGGAAGATCAACCAGGCGGCAGAGATGGAAGCGCTGGCAGCGATTATTGCCTCCGGCGAGAGTACGACGCGTGAGCCGGAGTATTCCCAGAAGGCGGCGAGCCATGGGGCAAATGACTACGGCGACACTTATGTGGAGATCAACCTGACCGGACAGCACCTTTTCTTCTATAAAGAAGGAAAGCTGGTGGTAGAGTCGGATTTCGTATCTGGAAACCTGGCGAAAGGCTGGGGAACCCCGGCAGGCTCGTATCCGCTGGCATATAAGCAGAAAAATGCGGTCCTGAAGGGTGAGAATTACCGGACGCCGGTTAATTACTGGATGCCGTTCAATAATGGTATCGGTATGCATGATGCGAAGTGGAGAAGCAGTTTTGGCGGTGCGATTTACAAGACGAGCGGTTCCCACGGCTGTATCAACCTGCCGCCGAGTGTTGCAAAGACGATCTTTGACAATATTTCGGCAGGAACTCCGGTGATCTGTTACAATCTGCCTGGTACAGAGAAGAGTACGACGAGCGGTACGGCAAAACCGGCGGAGACGAAGCCGGCAGAGACCACGGCGCCAGCAGAAACACCAGCTCCGGCAGAGACGCAGGCGCCAGCACCGGCAGAAACACAGGCACCGGGTCCGGCACCGACCACAGCGCCGACGCAGGCGGAGACGAAAGCGCCGGAGACTGCGGCACCGACCCAGGCAGGACCGGGAGGTCCTTCGGGGGATAATGGTGGAAATATTGCAGTGGGACCAGGAGCATAGGAAGAAACGGGAATAAAAATCGAGAAAAAATCGAGAAAAAACCTGCATAAAATGATTTACACCGAAAACATATTGTGTTATACTTACTACGTATGAGTCCGCCGGTGCTCAGTTTTTTGACGACTCCGACATAAACTTAGCATACGGTAAGAATAATTATTTTAAGGAGGAAATCACAATGATTTCAAAGGAAAAGAAAGCAGCTATTATCGAACAGTACGGAAGAAAAGCAGGCGATACAGGTTCACCGGAGGTTCAGATCGCAATTCTGACCGCTAGAATCGCTGAGCTTACAGAGCATTTAAAATCCAATCAGAAGGATCATCATTCCCGCCGCGGACTTCTGAAGATGGTAGGACAGAGACGTGGTCTTCTGGATTACTTAAAGAAATCCGATCTGGAAGGATACCGTGCACTGATCGAGAAGTTAGGCATCAGAAAGTAATTAAGATTAAAACGTATAGGGTGGAGCAATCCACCCTAGTTGTTTATGTAGAAGAAAAGTCCGAGACCGCTGCTGTACCCGTAAAGCAGAAAAACATATTTGCGGGCAGAGCAGTAGTTTCGGTATTACTTTTCACAGAAAGGCACTTTTGGAACCGAAAGCGGCGTATGAGAATGTGAAGGTTCTTCTGCAAAACAAGATGAAAGGAGATATGAGATGTACAAGAGTTTTTCGATGGAACTGGCTGGCAGAACTTTAACAGTGGATGTTGGCCGTGTAGCAGCTCAGGCAAATGGTGCTGCATTTATGCATTATGGAGATACAACCGTATTATCAACCGCGACAGCTTCTGACAAGCCGCGTGACGGTATTGATTTCTTCCCGTTAAGCGTTGAGTTTGAGGAGAAGATGTATTCGGTCGGAAAGATTCCGGGCGGATTTAACAAGAGAGAGGGAAAGGCATCTGAGAACGCAGTTCTGACTGCACGTGTTATCGACCGTCCGATGCGTCCGCTGTTCCCGAAGGATTACCGCAACGATGTTACCTTAAATAACCTCGTATTATCCGTTGACCAGGACTGCAGCCCGGAGTATACCGCGATGTTAGGTTCTGCAATCGCAACCTGCATTTCCGATATCCCGTTTGATGGTCCGTGTGCGACCACCCAGATCGGCATGATCGACGGCGAGTTTATCGTAAACCCGACCAACGCACAGAAGAAAGTATCTGATATGGCTCTGACCGTTGCTTCCACCCGCGAGAAGGTTATCATGATCGAGGCTGGCGCAAAGGAAGTTCCGGAGAACATCATGATCGACGCGATCTTCAAGGCACACGAAGTAAACCAGGAGATCATCAAATTCATCGACACCATCGTAGCAGAGTGCGGCAAGCCGAAACATTCCTACGAGAGCTGTGCAGTTCCGGAAGAGCTGTTTGCAGCGATTCGTGAGCTGGTTCCGCAGGAAGAGATGGAAGAGGCTGTATTTACAGACGAGAAACAGAAGAGAGAAGAGAATATCCGCGCAATCACCGAGCGCCTGGAAGAGGCATTCGCTGATAACGAGGAGTGGCTGGCTGTTCTGGGTGAGGCTGTATATCAGTACCAGAAGAAGACTGTCCGCAAGATGATCCTCAAAGATCACAAGCGTCCGGATGGCCGCGGTATCACCGAGATCCGTCCGCTGGCAGCAGAGATCGACATTCTGCCGCGTGTACACGGTTCCGGTATGTTTACCCGTGGACAGACACAGATTTTAAATATCTGTACACTGGCTCCGCTGTCCGAGGCACAGAAGATTGACGGACTGGATGAGAACGAGACATCCAAGAGATATATGCACCATTACAACTTCCCGTCCTACTCCGTAGGCGAAACCAAACCGTCCAGAGGACCGGGACGCCGTGAGATCGGTCATGGTGCGTTGGCGGAGCGTGCGCTTGTGCCGGTACTTCCGACTGCGGAAGAGTTCCCGTATGCAATCCGTACCGTATCTGAGACGATGGAATCCAATGGTTCTACCTCCCAGGCAAGTATCTGTGCATCCACTCTGTCCCTGATGGCAGCAGGTGTACCGATCAAAGCTCCGGTAGCTGGTATTTCCTGCGGTCTGGTAACAGGCGACACCGATGATGATTACATCGTTCTGACCGATATCCAGGGTCTGGAAGACTTCTTCGGCGATATGGACTTCAAGGTAGGCGGCACTCACAAGGGTATTACTTCCATCCAGATGGATATCAAGATCCACGGTCTGACCCGCCCGATCATCGAGGAGGCAATCGCTAAGACGAGAGAGGCAAGAATCTACATTCTGGATGAAGTTATGGCACCGGTTATCTCCGAGCCGAGAAAGACCGTCAGCCAGTATGCTCCGAAGATCGTTCAGATCTCCATCGATCCGCAGAAGATCGGCGATGTAGTCGGCAAACAGGGCAAGGTAATCAACAAGATCATCGAGCAGACCGGCGTTAAGATCGATATCGAGGACGATGGCAGCGTAGCTGTATGCGGCACCGATCAGGCAATGATCGACAAGGCAGTTTCCATCATCAAGGGCATCGTGACCGACATCGAGCCGGGTCAGATTCTGACAGGTACCGTTGTCCGTATCATGAATTTTGGTGCATTCGTAGAGCTGGCTCCGAACAAAGATGGTATGGTTCATATTTCCAAGCTTTCGGACAAGCGCGTAGCGAAGGTAGAGGATGTTGTCAACATCGGCGATGAAGTTACTGTAAAGGTAATCGAGGTCGATAAGATGGGTCGTATCAACCTGAGCATGAAACCAGGCGATCTGGCTGAAAATAAATAATAAATAGATTGCAAATGCACACGATGTGCTGCAATCATCCATCATAAAATCAATGTGCCTGCATCACTGCGGCGCAGACCAGATAAAGTAAGGAATGCTGCAAGGCAGAGAAGCGGTTCGCTTCTGCTTTGCGGTGTTTCTTTTTACTTTACAAAGAGGAAAAATATGTTAGAGGTAACAGGGATAGAAAAACGGTACCGCGGAAGGACGATCCTAAAAAATGTCTCTTTTCGGGCAAATCCAAGGGAATGCATCGGGATTGTCGGCGGAAATGGATGCGGCAAGACGACGCTGCTCTCGATCCTCGCGGGGATCCGCAAGCCGGATCGGGGGAGTATTCGGATTGACGGGCAGGAGGCGCTTGGAAGACATCGTCTATTAGAAGAAAAAATCGCCTATGTGCCTCAGGAAAATCCATTGATCCCGGAGCTGACGGCATTTGATAATTACCGTCTCTGGTTCCGGGGGAAACGGCGGGAGATGGAGCGGGATCTGGAATGCGGCGTCGGTCATGTGCTGGGCGTGGACCGATTCTTGAAAACGCAGGCGGGACGGCTTTCAGGCGGAGAGAAAAAGAGGCTGAGCATCGCGGCGGCACTCTCCGGACGCGCGGATATCCTGATTCTCGATGAACCGGGGGCAGCGCTTGACCTGGAGGCAAAGGAGCAGATCCTGACTTATATCAGGAGCTATGTGAAAGCAGGGGGAACAGTTCTTTTAACGTCCCATGAGATGGGAGAGATAGGGGCGTGTACAACCCTTTATGTATTAAAGGACGGTGTGCTGGTTCCGACGGAGGCAGGGCTTTCGGCGCGGGAGCTGATACAGAGGTTTTAAGGTTACTGGGCACGTATGCGTGAACAGTAACGTTTTAGGAGTGAGAAAACAGGAGGAGGTACAAGATGGAAGAGGGAAATAATGCAAACAATACAAACAATACAAACAATGCAAACATGTCAAGCAATTCAACCCCGCTAAACCCGGCAGAGGCAGCGGCGCAGGCGCTTACGGCCGCATCTGACACAGCGGATGGAACCAGTGCAGGCAGATCCGCTGGTGCTGGCGGCGGAATCGGTGGAAATGCTGCAGGCGGCAGTGACGGTGGCAGAACGGGCAGAAATGGTTCTGGCAGGAAGAAATGGCTCATTTCAGCCGGAGCAGCCGCAGCGGTGGTCGTGGTCGGCGGCGGTGTGATGCTCAGCCATCAGGCAGACCCGAAGGATACAGTGATCGATGCGTTCAAGAGCATCACGGCGGAAGGGCAGTTAAATCCGTCTGAGGAGATCTTTGGGACGAAAGAGCTGGAAAAACTTTTACAGAAGGGATCCGCGCAGACGGGGATGGAGTTAAGCATGACAGGTATTTCCGATGAATCCCTGAACCAGATGAGCGGTGCGGGCATCGGTCTGGATGTGAAGCGCGATGTGGACAGCGGACGGCAGCTGCTAAATCTTTCCTTGCAGTATGGCGGCGGAGAATTGGCGGACGCACAGCTTTACATGGATGATACACAGATCATGGCTGCGATTCCGGCACTTTCCAGCCGTATATTTACCCTTGATTATGTCAATGATCTGGAAGGACAGCTCATTAATTCTCCGTATGCGGCGCAGAAGCTCGAAGAGCAGGGGATTGATATTGAGGGGCTGGCAAATTATCTGGGACAGTACAAGGAAGCGCTTTCGGACGAGAAGCCGATGATGGATCTGAAAGCACTCTGGAACCGCTACAAAGAGGGAAGCAAGGCGATTGATGACCTCAAAACGGCTATGACCGTCACTAAAAATGACAAAAAAGAGTTTACGATCGACGGACAGAGCGAGAACTGCCGCGGTTACCATGTGACTCTGCCGAAGGATGCGCTGATTCGCTTTGCAAAGACGACGAGAGAATTTTTCCTGAATGATGAGACACTCAAACAGGATGTGGTGCGCTATCTGGAACTGGCAGGCGACGCAAGCAGCATCTATGCAGCGGACGGGGACGGAGAGAGCGTGGATCCGGAGGAACAGCAGAAGGAACTCTGGGCGCAGGCGGAAGCGGTGCTGGACAATCTGGTAGAGGAAATGGAAAATACCATCGGGGATGTGACGATGGATGTCTATGTGAGAAAAGACGGCAAAATGGCTGGATTTTCCTATGAGACGGATGCAACGGTTGAGGAAGAAAATGTCCGTTTTTACGGCGATGTTTCCTTTGGCGGCGGTTACAACATGCTGTCGAATGTGAATGGGGCGTTAAATATTGAGGATTCGGACGGTCAGATTATCACGGTTTCCCTGGATAAAACAGGCGCTTACGAGGCTGGAAAGAGCTGGAATGGTCAGGTAATTGCGACCCTGCAAGGCGACGAAGAGAAATACCAGTTTATCCTGGATGGCGACTATCAGATCGCGGACGGCAGCTATGAGGTAAAGCTGGATCTGCAGAGTAACGGTGCGTCTCAGGCGTCGATCACGGCGAATGGCGCGGTCAGCGAGCTTTCGAAGGGCGAGAGCGTCCATATCGATATGGATTCCCTGCGTCTGGAAACTACATTGTTAAATGGAAGCAGTTCTTATGTTGAATTTGCCGGTTCCTATTATGTCAACCCGCTGGAGGATGAGATCGCGCAGCCGGACGGCGTTCCATTTGATGTGCTGGCTTCCTCCGAGGAGGATTATAACCAGGTCACAACGGAGATAACAGGCAACCTGTTCGCGATCCTCCTGAAAGTCATGTCATAGGCGGCGGAAAATGCGAACATATATGATGTATCTGCTGCTGACCGGAAAGCGCCTGCTCCGCCAGCTGCCGTATTTTCTGGCAGGGCTGGCGGTGATGGTGCTGCTCGTCGGCATGGCGGCATTTTCGGCGTCTAAGGTTTTATATGGGGAAACATCTTTAAAGAAAATCGAGGTGGGTGTGGTGCTTCCGGAGGACGATGCGCTTTCGGAAAAGATAACCAAAATGATTGCCTCGCTGGACAGCGTGGAAAGTCTCTGCGACTTTTCGTATCTGGAACACGATGAAGCGTTCCAAAAGATGAAAAGCGGGGAGCTTCAAGCGGTTTTCGAGGTGCCGTCCGGCATGGCGCGCGGCATTTTGGACGGTACGAACCAGCCAGCCACGATCTGGTTTCCGGATGAGAGCGGGCTGGAAGGCGCCGTTTTCCGGGAACTGGCAGAGTCGGGCAGTTCGATGCTTGGCACTTCGCAGGCGGCGATCTACGCGGCAGATGAATATTTGAATCTCCAGGGAGTGCCGGAACAGATTTCGGTGTCTGAACAGGATTTGAACCGTATCTTTTTAAAATATGCGATGAACCGCGAGGCACTTTTCCGGAAGAAAACGGTCAGCGCTGCAGGGAATGTATCGACGGCGGTCTTTTATGGAATTTCGGGGATTGTATTTCTGATGATTCTCACCGGAATCCCGGCAGCACCGTTTCTGGCTCCCCAGACGGAGGCGCTGGAACAGGGGCTTCGGCGCATCGGGATCCGGCGGTGGTATCCGCTTTTCTGCAAATGCTTGTGCATGACGCTTCTTCTGATGGCAGTCACGGCGGGCGGCTATGGCTGGGCGGTGCAGAAGGGATATGCGCTGGCGGGGCGGGAAGAACTGGCGGCGTGGGGGCTGACCTGCGCGGCAGTTTCGGCGTGGATTCTGCTGTTTTATGAGGTGTGCAGAAGTTCGGCAGCGGCGATTTTGACGTTGTTTGCGGTCAATGTGGTATTTCTCTTTCTGGCGGGCGGCATCATCCCGTCCGTCTTTCTGCCGGAGCTGGTTCAGAAAGTCGGAAATATGACGGTGACGGCGCTCTGGATGGATGGAATCCGCTTTATTGCTTCGGGCGGGGAGACAGGGGCGGTTCCGGTGCTGTGGAAACTGGCTGCGGCGGCATTGGCATGCTTTGCACTGGCGCTTGCCGCCGGAAAAAGGAGGGATTGACGGATGCGGAAGCTGGCGTGGTGGTTCTGTATGTTTGGAATGACGCTGCGGCGGGCGCTTTACCGCCCAGTGTTCCTCCTGTTTCTTCTGATCTTTCCATTGGGAATGGGCGTGCTCCATCAGGTGGAAAAACGGGATTCCGGGCGGATCGCGGTGGCGCTCTGTCCGGGAACGGATGCGTGGAATCAGGCGCTTGCAGAAAGACTGGAATCGGAAGAGAGCCGTTCATTTTTCTTTTATCCGTGCGGGACGGAGGAAGAGGCAAAGAAGGCGGTTATGACCGGACGGGCGGAGTGCGCCTACCTGTTTCCAGAGAGATTAAAAGAACGGCTGGACGAGGGGCGTTATACCCGTGCGGTCCGCGTGCTGGTGTCGCCGTCCACAGTGGCAGAGAAAATTATATCAGAAAAGATATTTTCTGAACTGTTCGAGGTGTACGGGCGGGTACTGCTGGCGGACTATGGGGAAAATGGAGCGGCATTCCAGACGGTGATGGCGCGCTGCCAGACGACGGAGGCGCGGGAAAAGGCGTGCGGCGTGCTGATGGAACTCTATGAAAAATACCGCAGCAACGGAAGCACCTTTACCTTTGATTATCAGACCTTACAGGGAGGAACGGCACTGCAGACAGGGGCGATGAAGGTGGTCTTTCCGGTGCGCGGGCTGACGGCGGTTTTCCTTTTTATCATGGGGCTGGCGGCAGCTGTCATGGCGGGCGAGGATGCAGAGCGCGGGCTTTATGCGGCGGTCCGGAGCCGGGAGCGGTGGTTGCTGCAGACGGCGGAGATCGCGGCGTTTGTATTTTTAGCATCCATTTCGGCCTATGCGGCGCTTCTGGCGTCGGGAAATGGGGCAGAGCCGCTTTTAGAGGCGGGAAAGCTGCTTTTTTATCTCTTCTTCGTGACCATGTATGCCTTTGTATGCCTGGCAGTCTGCCGGAAGCCGGGATTTCTGGCGGCGCTGATTCCGGTGTTTATCCTTGCGAGCCTCCTGCTCTGTCCGATCTTTTTTGACGCTTCGGTCTTTTGGACGGGAGCCGCGGGTGTGCGAAAGCTGCTGCCGCCGTGGTGGTATCTGAGCGGCATTTTCGGTTCCCAAAGTGTCTACCCGTGAACAATTACTTTTTAACAACGTTTTTTTGGATAACTTCGATAAAAAGATTGCTATTTTTTCATTCAATTATTATAATAAAAAGAGACATCCGGTATCGAGCATCAATCTGCCGGATGTTTTCATGCGAGAAAATCAGGAGAGGAGTGAACACAATGGAAAGCCGGAGTCATAAGGCGGAATCAGACGGCAGCTACCCAGAACCGAAGGCAGCGTACACATGCATTTGCAGGAATACAGCTGCAAACAGCGGATTCCTTGTGTACACTGCCGCATCTGTGGATAAGTTTCCGGCATTCTGCCTGTGTGCAGGAGCAGGAAGGGAGCAGCCTGTCCGATTTCCAAAATGACAATATTTTGGAAGGAGACGGGAATGTTAGAAGAAGAGAAGAAAGAAGAGCTGCTGGCTCTGCTGACCGGGAAGAAGTACCGGGAGCTGAAAAGCCAGCTGGTCGAGATGAATGAGGTGGATATTGCCTCATTTATCGAAGAATTGGATTCAGAAAAGACGGTCGTTGTATTCCGTATGCTGCCGAAAGAGCTGGCATCGGAGGTATTTGCCTGTCTGGAAGTCGAACAGCAGCAGCACATCATTACCAGTATCACGGATAATGAGCTGCGTGCCATCATTGACGACCTGTATGTCGATGATGCGGTCGATATGCTGGAGGAGCTGCCGGCGACGATCGTGCGGCGCGTACTTCAGAACTCCAGCCCGGATACGAGAAAACTGATCAACCAGTTCCTCAATTACCCGGAAAACAGCGCCGGAAGCGTCATGACGGCGGAGTACGTGGGACTCAAGAAAAATATGACGGTAGAGCAGGCATTTGATTATATCCGGAAATATGGCGTGGACAAGGAGACGATTTACACCTGCTACGTCATGGATGAAAAACGCCGCTTAGAGGGCGTTGTGACGGTCAAGGATCTTCTGATGAATGATTATGCGGCGCTCATGGGCGATATCATGGATCCGCATGTGATCAAGGCGTATACGACGGAAGACCAGGAAAAGGTCGTGGAGACGTTCAATGAGTACAACCTCTTGAGTTTACCGGTTGTGGACGGTGAAGACCGTCTGGTCGGCATCATCACGGTCGATGATGTCATGGATGTCATGGAGCAGGAGGCGACGGAGGACTTCGAGAAGATGGCGGCGATGCTGCCGAGTGAGAAGCCGTACCTGAAGACGGGCGTGTTCCAGCTCGCGAGAAACCGTATTCCGTGGCTGATGATCCTGATGTTGAGCAGTATGGTGACCGGCGGTATTTTGTTAAAATATGAGAATGCCTTTTCGGTAATTCCGCTTTTGGTTACGTTTATTCCGATGCTGATGGATACGGGCGGAAACTCCGGCAGCCAGGCGAGCACGATGATCATCCGTGGTATGGCGGTCGGCGAGGTAGAACCGGCGGATATTCTGAAAGTTATGTGGAAAGAAATCCGCGTGGGAATGCTCTGTGGACTTTCTCTGGCGCTTGTCAATTTCGTGCGCCTGATGATCCAGTATCCGGGGCAGGTACTCATCTGCCTGACGGTAGTTATCAGCCTGTTCTGCACGGTTATCATCGCGAAGACGATCGGATGTGTGCTTCCGATTGCGGCGAAGACGATCCATCTCGACCCGGCGATCATGGCGTCGCCGATGATCACGACGATCGTGGATGCGTGCAGCCTGATGATTTATTTCCAGCTGGCGTGCCATCTGCTGAATATGAAGGCGTGATATAAATTACCTGCCTGCTGGCCCATGTTTTCGTACGGTCAGCGCAGTAAATGCGCAGACCTACGGAACAGTTACTTTATTTTATAATTCCAATATTTTAATTATTTCTAGGAAAGGAAAAACTGTTTGGAACATAAGCTTCCAGACAGCCGTGTGAAAAGTATGACAAAGATCAGAACCAGATACGCACCGAGCCCGACAGGCAAAATGCATGTAGGAAACTTAAGAACTGCATTATACGCATACCTGATTGCAAAACATGAGGGCGGCGATTTTATCCTGCGAATCGAGGATACCGATCAGGAGCGTTTCGTTGAAGGCGCGACCGAGATCATTTACAATACGATGCGCGATACCGGACTGAAACATGACGAAGGTCCGGACATCGGAGGTCCGGTTGGCCCGTATGTACAGAGCGACCGTCAGAAACAGGGCATCTACATGGAATATGCGAAGAAGCTGATCGATAAAGGCGAAGCTTATTACTGTTTCTGCGATCAGGAACGTTTAAACAGCTTAAAGAGAGAAGTAAACGGCGAAGAGATCATGACCTATGATAAGCACTGCCTGCACCTTTCCAAGGAAGAGGTAGAGGCAAACTTAAAGGCAGGAAAGCCGTTTGTCATCCGTCAGAACAACCCGACCGAGGGAAAGACTACCTTCCACGATGAGATTTACGGGGATATTTCCGTAGATAACTCCGAGCTGGACGATATGGTTTTAATCAAATCGGATGGATTCCCGACCTACAACTTCGCAAATGTGGTGGACGATCATTTACAGCAGATCACCCATGTAGTCCGCGGTAACGAGTACCTGTCTTCTTCTCCGAAGTACAACCGTCTGTACGACGCATTCGGATGGAAGGTTCCGGTTTATGTGCACTGCCCGACCATCACGAACGAGGAGCACAAGAAGCTGAGCAAGCGAAGCGGTCATTCTTCCTATCAGGATCTGATCGATCAGGGCTTCGTTTCCGAGGCAGTTGTCAACTTCGTTGCCCTGCTTGGCTGGTCACCGGAAAATAATCAGGAGATTTTCTCCTTAGACGAACTGGTAAAAGAGTTCAACTACAAGAATATCAGCAAATCTCCGGCTGTTTTCGATATGGTAAAACTGAAATGGATGAACGGCGAGTACATCAAGGCGATGGATTTTGATAAGTTCTATGAGATGGCAGAGCCGTACATCAAGAAAGTAATCACCAAGGATCTGGATCTGAAGAAGATCGCGGCGATGGTTAAGACGAGAATCGAGATTTTCCCGGATATCGAGGGACACATCGATTTCTTTGAGACACTGCCGGAGTATGATCCGCAGATGTATGTTCACAAGAAGATGAAGACCAATCTGGAGACATCCTTAAAGGTATTAAAAGATGTTCTGCCGATTCTGGAAGCACAGGAAGATTACTCCAACGACGCCCTGTACGCGGCGCTGTCCGAGTATGTATCCAAAGAGGGCGTTAAGACCGGCTTTGTAATGTGGCCGATCCGTACCGCTGTATCCGGCAAGCAGATGACGCCGGCAGGTGCGACCGAGATCATGGAAGTGCTTGGCAAGGAGGAGTCGATCCGCCGTATCAAGAAGGGGATTGAACTTCTGGAGGCACAGCAGTAGGCTGTTGTAACCGTCGATGTTCGACTTGAAGCAAGTTTGGCTTCGCAGATTAAATCAGTAGGTAGTAAATAAACAACTGCTTTTTCATGTATCGTAGATGCATGAAAAGCAGTGAAAAGGTGCGCTTTGTGAGAAATACATTCCAAGGCGCACTTTTCTTACATTTGTACTTGACAGATTTGCTTCAGATGCGCGGCAGAAGGATGTCTTGCACGTCAAAATACGAATTTCGAAGCAAATATGCCGAGATATTCTTGAATTGTGGAGTAAGGAAACAGGAAATGGCATTCAGTAAAGCACAGACACAGGCAATCATGCATAAAGATGGTCCCATGATGGTTCTGGCGGGACCGGGATCAGGGAAAACAACGGTGATCACCCATCGGGTCCAGTATCTGACGAAGGAGTACGGAATCGATCCGGGGGATATTCTTGTGATTACCTTTACCCGGGCAGCAGCCGAGGAGATGCGGGAGCGGTATGAAGCACTGACCGGCGGCGGATCCAGAGTCACCTTCGGTACTTTTCATTCGATCTTTTTTAGGATCTTAAAGCTGGCATACCGATATACTGCCGACAATATTGTCCGGGAAGAGCAGCAGATGCAGTTTGTCCGGGAGCTGGCTCAGGCCGGAGGTCTGGAGCCGGAGGATGAAAATGAGTTTGCAGCCTCCATTTTAAGTGAGATAAGCTCTGTCAAGGGAGAGAGGATTGCACTGGAACATTACTATTCCAAAAACTGTCCGGATGCAGTTTTCCGTCAGCTCTATGCAGGCTATGAAGAGAAAATGCGCCGGGCCGGACTCATCGATTTCGATGACATGATGGTGCTGTGTCTGGAACTTTTTACGGAAAGAAAAGATATCCTGTCTGCCTGGCAGAGGAGGTATCGGTACATCCTGATTGATGAGTTTCAGGACATCAACCGGCTTCAATATGAGATCGTGCGGATGTTAGCCAAGCCGGAAGATAATCTTTTTATCGTGGGCGATGATGATCAGTCGATTTACCGGTTTCGTGGAGCCAAACCGGAGATTATGCTGGGGTTTGAGCGGGATTATCCGGGTGCCGGACGGATTCTTCTGGATGTGAATTACCGCAGTACCGAGGAGATCGTGGCACCGGCATTGCGGCTGATCGGGGAAAACCAGAAACGTTTTTCAAAGGCCATCCATACAACGGGACGTCATGGGAAGAACGTGATCACGAAGCTCTGGCAGGATCCGGGGGAAGAAAATCTGGCCATTGCCAGGGAGATACAGCTGTATCTGCAGTCGGGAGTGCGGCCGGGGGATATCGCAGTTTTATACCGGACCAATGCTGGTCCTCGTTTTCTGATGGAAAAGCTGATGGAATACAACCTTCCCTTCCGGACAAGGGATACGGTGCCGAACCTCTATGAACACTGGATTTCGCGAAATATCCTGACCTATATCCGGATCGCCATGGGAAGCCGGGCGCGGGAAGATATTTTGCAGGTCATCAACCGTCCGAAGCGTTATATCAGCCGGGATGCGATGCCGGATGAGACGGTTTCGTTCGAGAGGATGAAGGTATTCTATGCCGAGAAAGACTGGATTGCCGAGCGGATCGAGAGTCTAGAAGGCGATCTGCGGGCCATCGCCCGGATGTCACCTCTGGCAGCCGTCAATTATATCCGCCAGGGCATGGGATACGATGAATATCTGATCGAGTATGCGGCATTCCGGCGGATGCGGCCGGAGGAACTTTTAGAGACTGCCGATGAGTTAAAAGAAAGTGCGGCGGGGTTCAAGACCTTTGACGAGTGGTTTGCACACATCGAGGCATACAAGGAGGAACTGCTCCGGCAGGCGGCGCAGCGGCGGACGGAGACGGATGCGATCACGCTCGCGACGATGCACAGTGCCAAGGGGCTGGAATTTCCCATTGTCTATATTCTCGATGCCAATGAGGGCATCACACCGCACAGCCGCGCGATGCTGGACGAGGATATGGAGGAAGAACGACGTCTGTTCTATGTGGCAATGACGCGTGCAAAGACCCGGCTGCATGTATATGCGGTGCGGGAGAGGTACCATAAAAAGGCGGAAGTATCGCGGTTTGTGTGGGAGTATCTGGGGCGGGATGGAGATAGCAGGTAACGAAATTCACAATGAAAATCGGGAACTCATATAAATGACGGTATTAAACATATATTGTGTACGGTTTATTGACATTTTTTGAAAATTGTTTAATAATAACATCAAGAGAATTAATCTTCATGGGCGTCAAAAGAGATGAAAGGTAAACAGAGAGGAGATGGGAGAATGAAAGGTATACGAAGGGCGGCAGCGATGTGTCTGACAATGACATTGGCAGTATCGACATTATTTGGAAATACAGCATGGGCGGATATGCCGCAGAAGACGGAGAAGAAAAAATGTGTCCATGTGCATACCGAGGAGTGCTACGGCGAGCCGGATGAGGAAGCAACCTCGTCCCAGATAGGAGAAGAGCCGACGGAATGTACCCACGTCTGCACTGTAGAAAGCGGATGTATACGGAATACAGCCGCGTCTTCCGGTATGAACGAGGACGATTCTGAAACCGGGCCGGATGATGAAGAAACCAACGATCAGAAGGATTCTGCTGACAAAGTGGAGAATGCACCTTCCGTCAGTACACCATCGGATATGGAAGATACGACAGTTCCAGGCGGAACAGTGATACCGGCTGTGAAGTCCCAGATCTTCTCCTGGTCCTGGTATGATCCGGAAGAGAACCTGCTGGATGGAAAATTAGAGCTTAACGGAGTTACCGAGGAAGCCCAGCCATCCTTCGAAGAAGTCACGGAGTACTTACCAGAGGCTATTATTGCCCAGGTCGGAGAAGAAAGCGAAGCTGGTAAAGAGGAAAAACTTCCGATCACTGGCTGGAGCTGTAACGAGTATGTGCAGGATGAAGAAGGCCGCTGACCGCTGGAAGGCACCTATGAGTTTGCAGCAGAGCTGCCGGAGGCATATGAACTGGCGGAAGATGTAGACGCACTAGTGGTGGAAGTGTCTGTGACGGGAGACCAGGCGGCGTTGACGGTGTATGATTATAAAAATGTTGTGTTAAATGTAAATTTTGACGAAGGGAAAACTTGTAAAGGTCTTGCCTATGATGAGAGTGGGTTTTCTAGTCTTAACGACGACGTAATGAATTTATTGAACGATCGCGGTATAGAGGTTACTAATTCAGGAGAAAATAGCTTTCAATTAAGAATGACGAATGCTACTACCATACAGAACCTTGAGTTAAGCCGGGGAACATGGGAGATAGTATTAAATGGAAGCAATGTATTAGAGGGAAAAGGAAAAGGTGTTGGAGGAGTTGGCCTCAAAATTAAGGAAAATGTAAGTGCGACAATTAAGGCAGGAACAGCACCGGCTTCTTTGACAGCTCATAATTATCCAACGACAGGAACAAGTAATGATGGATCCAGCGGAATAGCAGTCGAAGGTAACTTGACGATAGAAAGTGGAACGATAGAAGCAACTGCCGATGGGGGAAAAAATAGCGCTTCATTCTCAGGGGGCATTGTTGTGGGAAGCAATGGAACTTTAAATATTAACGGAGGCGCTGTTACTGCTGCGGGAACAGGCAAGAATGGCGTGTTTGTCCGTGGAAATTTCCGGATGAAGGGTGGATCATTAACGGCAACTGGAAGTGGAAAACCCGGAATTGAGAATGAGGGTACTTTTGAACTTTTAGGTGGAACAATTTCAACAAAATCTAATAGTGGTGGAATAGGATTTTTGCAGGGGCGTGGATCTGTAACGATCAAAGCCAACGAACTGAATACTGATCGATTAAACATTACTGGAAATAGTTCCTTCACTGTTGCAAGAGGCGGAAAGGTAACCTCTGGAAGTACGATAATTAATAGTGGCACACTTACCAATGAAGGAGAATTTGTTTCAAACGGTCCATTTGTAAAAGAAGAAAACGGAAGATTTATCAATACCGGCACAATCAGCGGAAACGGAAGTCTGCCCGATGATTTAAAGCAGAAACCGGGTAATATTACAGTTAATCAAGCGGAAATAAGTGCAGGTTATCGCGATAATAGGTCGATCGATGTTCCAAGCCTTGCGGGTATTCATCAACCGGATAGAGCCGGAAACCTGCAATATGAACTTGCTGAATATACAGGAAGTGATAAGGGAGAAGGAACGATTGACAAGGAAACGGGTCATTTGACGGTGACCAAGGCTGGTGTATTTAAAATCAAGGTGAATACACAGGAAAGTGGATTATATAAAGCCGGAGAAAATCCGGTTTGTATAACATTGACTGTTAATAAAGCAAAGTTTCCTGATTCATGGAACTTGACCGTAAAGGCTGCCAGCGGTAAATATAGGGGAGCCCAAGGATATCTGGCAGCAACCATTAGCCCAATAGGTATACCTGATGGTGCAAGGTATGAATATCAGCTGAAGCGTACAAGTAGTACGGATGATTTACAAGAAGCTCAGTGGGAGTCGGAGTGTCCGAAGATTGTGAATGTAGCAGAGTCGGAGCAGTTTGTATTTGTAAGGGTGACAGTAGATAATTACGAGTCGAAGGTATTTTGCTCTGATAACCGAACGAGTATTACCGAACGGAGTTTTACAGATACAAAAGTAACACTTGAACCAGAGAACGTCATTTATAATGGTCAATCCCGGAACCCGGAGATCAAGGTGGTTGAGAACTGGCAGGGAACTTCCAGGGATGAAGTGAATAAGGCGGATTATACAATCAAATATTGGACATATTGGACAGGAACTGATAATAGTATAGTTAGAGAGCGAAAAGATGCTGGAACATACACTGTCCATCTGTTGGGACAGGGAAATTATAAGAATGAATCGAATACAGCTATATTTACAATCGACAAGTGTAAATTAAATGCACGGATAACAGGATACTCTTTCGATAAAGTCTATGATGGAACGACAGATATTACGGAGGAGCAGAATTTATCCGTTCAGCTTTACAGTGATTCCGGTACTCCTGATTCTCAGGATGTTCGTGCTGACCAGGTGAATTTGGCATATCAGAGTGCGGATGTTGGAGAGCACAATATTGAGGCGGCAAATATCACGTTAGCAGGTGACAATGCAAAGAATTATGAGCTGACAGAAAATAGCGCATCCATTAAAGGCAGCATCATAGCACGTGATTTTGCATCCATGACTGTGTCGGCAGATCCGCTTACCTACAATGGTACCGAACAGAAGCCGCAGATCCATGCATCTGTGGAAACCGGTCTTTCAAATGTGAGTCCGGATGCAGTGGTATTTACTTATTCTAAGAATGGAGTGGATTACCAGAGTGAGATCCCGGGCTTTACAGATGCGGGAACTTATCAGGTATATGTGAAAGCTTCGATGGACAATTTCAATGATGCTGTAAAAACAGTCAATGTGACGGTTCAGCAAGCGCCTTCAAGCTCAGGCAGTCATTCAGGCGGCGGAAAAGACAGTGGCGGAAAAGGCAGCGGCGGAAAAGGCAGCAGTGGAAAAAGCAGCAGCGGAAGTTCCGGCACAGTAACCAAAGATAGCCAGAAAGGCTACCGCAGCGAGGAGCAGGGGGTTATCACCGGTGCATCGAATCAGGCAGTGAATGATGGTTACAGCCATTGGATAAAGGATGCCAGAGGCTGGTGGCTCCGCTACAGTGACGGCACCTGGCCTATGGGCAATACCGGTGCATTTCATTGGGAAAAAGTCAACGGCAGATGGTGGGCATTTGGCGCTGAGGGATATCTGAGTACCGGCTGGATCTATGACACCCTGCACCAGGGATGGTTCTATATGGACGAAAACCAGGGTATGCTTACAGGATGGCAGTTCATCAATGGAAAATGGTATTATCTGAATTCGAATCACGACGGCAGTGCCGGCATCATGTATTCAAAACGCCGGACACCGGACGGCTGGTATGTGAAAGAAGACGGCAGCTGGGATGAAGAAGCGGGAAGATAGTAGGTAAAAGAGTTATTTAAAGCGGTTGATCGGGAGGTCAGCCGCTTTTTTGACCACATTTTGGCTTTAAAAATTGAAAACGTATCAATGAATGGATTGATAAAAGAACGGAGATACGATAAACTATTTATTATAGAGGAAAGTATATTTCAGCCGAGAAAGGAGGAGCTATGCCATTACCTAAATACAAAACGTATACAGTACAAGATATATATGATCTTCCGGAAGGAACCCGTGCAGAATTGATAGATGGTACCATGTATATGATGGCACCTCCAAGCCGGGCTCATCAGGAAATTGTAGGTGAAATATTTGCAGTTATTCGGGACTATATTAAGCAGAAAGGCGGAGTATGCAGGCCTTATGTCGCTCCATTTGCAGTTTTTTTAAACGAGGATGATCATACTTACGTAGAGCCGGATGTAAGCGTGATCTGCGATCCATCTAAATTAAATGATAAAGGATGTGCGGGAGCACCGGATTGGATTATTGAAGTGGTATCACCGGGAAGCCAGCGGATTGACTACATGATAAAGCTTTTTAAATATCGCACGGCCGGTGTCCGTGAATATTGGATCGTGGATAAAACGAAAAACAGGATTATTGTATATAATTTTGAAAAAAATGATATGAACGAATATACATTTTCCGATCTTGTTCCGGCAGGGATTTATGATAATTTGAATATCGATTTTGCAAAAATTGACGAATTGCTGTGAGCGTT
>UMHT01054165.1_pt1 | contig 27656 bp, 20 predicted proteins | sample 1965601 | NCBI WGS metagenome assembly UMHT01 (sample SAMEA4836105, study PRJEB28245) | human gut metagenome | biome: gut microbiome; material: fecal sample | place: Denmark | collected 2008 | reverse complement strand
TAAATATCAGAGAGTTATAAATTATTCAGTAAACACTAATTAGGTTAAAAGTAACAAATTGGAAACAAGAGAGAATGCTATAGAGGTCATTTGTCCCGCTGTTGATAATCCAGCACCTTGTTTTCATTTTGATTGAAACAACTCTTTTCACCTTATGAACCATTATGAACTTGGTAGTTTCAAAAAAATGGTTATATTTGCTGCCGTATTCATTCTGTTAATCAAAAGTAGAATGCAATGTGGAACAAATAAAAACTAAAAAATAATGAAAAAAGTAGTATTTTTAATAACATTCTTACTGTGTGGAGTGTTTGCTTATGCTCAAACGAGCACTGAGAACATAGGAGGACTTTTGTATTCGATAGATACAGAAGCGAAAACGGCAACTTTGATTGCCAACGAGGATGATGAATACAAGGGAGATATCTTCATTCCAGAGAAAGTAAAGGCTAAGAATGGAGAAACTTATATTGTTGTGTCTTTGGGAGATAAGTGTTTTGAAAATTGTTGGATAAAAAGTGTAATAATCCCGAGTACGGTGAAATCTATAGGGGATGAATGTTTCAAGTCTTGTTACAACTTGAAAGAAATAGCCATTCCATCTTCTGTCGCAAAATTAGGAAAAAATAGCTTTTCTTGGTGTGACAATTTAGAAAAAGTGTCTCTTCCTCAATCTGTCACATACTTAAGTGATGGTTGTTTTCAGTTCTGTAGAAAGTTAAATGATATAACGATTCCAGGATCTGTTACTTGTTTGGGAACTGATTGTTTTGAGGGGTGTGAGGGGTTGACAGAAGTGGAAATTCCTAATTCTGTTACATCATTGCCAGAACATTGTTTCTGTGGCTGTCGTAATTTGAGAAAAATTGTATTTCCTTCAACACTTACGACTCTTGATGAATATTCTTTGTATCAGTGTGAGAGTTTGGAAAGCCTCTTCTTTAAGGGAAAAGTACCTGAAGGTCTGAAGGAAATTCAAGTTCCAAGAACGTGTTGGCTGTATGTTTCGCAAGAATATTATTCTGAATTTCAAAATACGTTGAAGTCGATTTTCCCTTATATTTTTACATGGAACCCTAATGGACAAACACAAGATGTTTCAGTTTGGTCTGAAAACATAGATGGGGTTCGCTTCTTGGTGGATTCCCAAAATGGTGAAGCAAGAGTGGTAGAGAATAAAAGATATAGTTATAAGGGGAGTCTTGTCATACCTGAAAAGATTATAGCAAGAGATGGAAAGAACTATTCAGTCGTAGCACTTGATGATAATAGCTTTTTTGGCAGTTCTTCTTTGCTTAGTGTAAAAATTCCAACATCAGTTACGAGATTAGGCAATTCTTGTTTTGAAAATAGTTATGATTTACAAAAGGTAGAAATACCTTCTACAGTCGTATCTCTTGGTGAAAGATGCTTTTATGATTGTTCTGACTTGGTTGATGTAGAGATACCTTCAGGCATTACTTCATTGAGCAAATATTGTTTTTATAGTTGTGAAAGTTTGACAAGTGTCAATATACCTTCATCTGTGACCTCGATTGGAGATTATTGTTTTGACGACTGTGAAGGCTTGACTAATATTAATATTCCTTCGTCTGTTACATCTTTGGGATGCGATTGCTTTTATGGTTGTAAAAATATCTCCAGTTTTGTTATTCCTGCGTCTGTTGCTTTTATAGGAGATTGGTGTTTTAGTGAATGTGATAACTTGGAGACCATGGTCTTTAAAGGAGGATTGCCAAAGAATGTCAAAGATTGTTATGCGCCTAATGTTTGTGTCTTATTGGTGCCGTCTGCAGAGTTGGAAAAATATGAGAAAACTTTAAAGGACACATATCCTTATATTTATGCTTATGATGTTACTGGAGTGGAAGATGCGGCTGTTCCTGCATGGCTTGAGACTATACAAGGGCTTAGATATTTGGTAGATTGTAATGCTCACGCAGCTATCGTAATGCCAAGCAAGGATAAGAAATATTTTGGTGATATTATAGTACCTGCGAATATAATGGCAAAAGATGGACAAAAATATCCTGTAACAGCGTTGGGTGATGAGAGTTTTTCGGGATGTAATAATTTGAAGAATATTATTATTCCTCAAACGGTTACTTCTTTGGGTAAGAATTGTTTTAACTCTTGTACTAATTTGACTTCTATCGAAATACCTTCATCGGTGACATCGTTGGGAGAAGGTTGTTTTTATCTTACTGGATTGAAAAGTGTAAAGATTCCATCTTCGATTACTTCACTAAGCACAGACTGTTTTCAGTTTTGTTCAAGTTTGGAAAGCGTAGAGATTCCCTCTTCTGTAACATCTTTTGGGGAGTATTGTTTTTACGGATGTTCTAAATTGGAAAGTATTGATATACCTTCTTCTGTTACTTCCTTGGGCATAGGTTGTTTTACGCAGTGCTCATATTTGGAAAAGGTTGTTATTCCTTCTTCAATTACATCGTTAAGTACAAATTGTTTTTGGGGCTGCTCGGGGTTGAAAAATATAGAAATCCCTTCTTCGGTTACTTCGTTGGGTGGAGGATGTTTTTTAGGATGTTCAAGTTTGGAAAGTATAATAATTCCCTCTTCTGTAGAAGAAATGGGAGGTCTTATATTTTATGGTTGTAATCTCCTAAAATCGGTTTATTTCAAAGGCAAATTACCAAAATACTTAACGACATATTGCAATGCTCCAACTGATTGTTCCTTTTATGTACCTCGTCCATATTTGCAAGAGTATATAGATGCCATCGGTTCAAAATATTCTTCTATATATCCTTGGGATGGTGGTGTTGTGATTGTTCGTGCCAAAAGTTATAGTCGTGTCTATGGTGATGAGAATCCTGTATTTGAATTGGATTTGGGCGGTTCTTCTTTAGAAGGTGTTCCAGAATTGCTTTGCACGGCTAATGCAACATCGCAGGTTGGAACATATACCATCGAGGTAAGAAAAGGAACTATTAAGAATGAAGATGTGCTCTTTGAAAATGGCTCACTTACCATCACGAAAGCTCCATTGACTATCTCTGTAGGTAACTACACTAAGAAGCAAGGTGATGCCATGCCTACGTTCAAGCAAGCTACACTGGTTTTAAGAATGGTGAGGATGAGTCTGTTTTGATTAAGCAACCTGTTTTTGAGACAACGGCAACGGTGGAAAGTGCTCCTGGCGAATATCCTATTACCGTGTATGGTGTAGAAGCTGATAATTATGAGGTAAAGAGCTACATAGCTGGTACACTCACAGTTGAAGAGGGAGTCACCGATATATCTCATATCGAGCAGTTATGTGACAAGGCCGCATGGTACACCTTGCAAGGTGTCAAACTGTCGGATAACCCAAGTATGCCAGGTGTGTATATTCATCAAGGCAGAAAGGTTATTGTACGATAAATAAAAGGCTGCATTCTCAATTAAAATGCAGCCTCTTATTTTTAAATTTTTGCGAAAAATAAGTCATAATAAAAAAGACTCGGAGAGAGAACCATTCTTATTCCACTCTCTTCCAATCCAAGAGACCTTTTCCATTTTCGTCGAGTTCTATTCCTAATCCGATAATCTGACGATTGTCAGCCTTGAATGGTTCTATGTATTGTCGGTCGAGGATTTGTTGGGTGGCAGCGTCCTTGCCACCGTTGTTTCTTAATTTGAGTTCGATGACATATATGTAACGAGAGGTTTGCACAATCATATCGATTCTGCCTGTAGCAATCATTTTTTCTACTTCGACTTTCAAGCCGATTGCATTGAGGATGCTGCTGATGATAAGGCGGTAACGTTCCTCCATGTTCATCGAGGCAAGTTTCTTGTTGCTATAAGGTACATCGGCGATGAGTGCCTTTAGCGACTTCATCGCTTCGTCTATCTGTCCTGTGCCTAATTGGGCATACAGATTAGCTTGTAAGGACTGGATGTAGCTTTCTTCTCGCAGAGTCAATGCAGGGAGCACTATTTCATAGAGAGCTTGCTTCACTTCTTCGTTAGGGAAATCTAAAATATAGCCAAACTCATCGCTGTCCTTGATAGTGAGATAGCCTGACTGATATAGAAATAAGGAAGCACCACCTCCTGTTACATCTGATAATTCCAAGGTATTTCGCATGATGCGGCAATTCTCGAAGCTTTTTAGGCGTAGCTCCATGTTGTCAACAAACTTTAGGAGAAGTGAGGTTGCACCCGATGCTGCCCAATAATTTCTGATTTTGGATTGTTCCAAGGCATTTATCAGACTGTATGGATTGTAAATGTCAACCATATTGTCCTCGCTAAAGTGATAACCATCATAATACTCTTTGAGGTGGTCATGTGTCTCTTGTGCTGTCCACTTGTTACGAATGTTCATTCTTTCCAACTCTGGCTTGAAGTTTTCGCCGATTTCCTCCTCAGTGATACCACAGATGGCGGCGTATTCAGGCAAGAAACTGATGTTGGTCAGGTTGTTTAAAACGGAGAATAGAGAAATCTGAGTGAACTTGGTGATACCTGTGATGAACACCAGTCGCTCGTATTCGTCATCGGCTTTCAAAATGGCAAAGACCTCACGGTAAACTTCTGTGCATTTCTCGTGTTCAGGAGTTTTCCATGAGTGCTGTAGGGGAGAGTCATATTCATCGATAAGAATAGCAACCTTCAAGCCTGTTTGTTTGTATGCGGTGGTAATGATGGCGTCAAAACGGTCGGCAAGATGGGCTGTAGATGGGAGGGTGATGGCATATTTCTTTTCATATTCCTTGAAACGTAAGTCAAGGTATGAGCGCAAAGTTTCTGCATTCGCACCGCCACGGCTAAGGTCAAGACGAATAACAGGATATTGCTTCCATTCTTTTTCCAACTGCATGATTTTCAGTCCCTCGAAGAGTTCTTTTCTTCCTTCGAAGTACATCTGTAGTGTATCGACAAGGATAGACTTGCCGAATCTACGAGGGCGGCTCAAGTAATTGAACAGTTTGCCACAGTTTGCTAAATACCAAACGATGTCGCTCTTATCTACATAGACATAGCCTTCTTCTCTGATCATTTTGAATGACTGGATGCCTGCTGGTAATTTTCTGATGTTGATGTCTGCCATGTCTGAATCTCCTATTTTTTTGCAAAGATAAAGAAAAAGAGTGAGAAAAACAATGAATGTATAAGGAAAATTTATTTTTCCCTGCTGTTTTCCCCGTTACCCTTTATTTTTTCCCCGTTTTTCCCTGTTGTGTTTCCGGGTTGCAGGGAAAAGTTGGAAAAGGGGGCTTCCGTTTTGTATCTTTGCATTGTTGATAAGAAATCGTACTGCGATGTGGAAAAATCCCTTCACCCTTCACCCGTTGCTTGTAAGTTGCTGTGTGATAGGATGTTACGTGGTAAATTACTCAAAATCACCCTTCACCACCCTTCACCGCCCTTCATCTTAAAAAAGGAGCAAGTTGGAAGGCGAGGCTTGCAGAATGATATGACAATAGCTAATTAATTAATCATTAATATAAAAAAATAAATTATGAACAAACAACTAAATGAGATGTCATTATTGATGACAGGTAGCGGATCTTCTATCTATATGGTAGAGAGTTTTATGGAAGAGCATTATGCCTTCCGGCGTAATTTGCTTAGCGGAAAGACGGAAATGGCTGTTCTGAAGGACATAGAAGGGGATTCTCCTGATGATGGAGCATCTCCTGATGTTGAGGTATCTTCTGTTGATGAGGCTTCTTCTGTTGATGAGAAAGAAGAGACCACTCTTCAGAATAGCAATCTGAAATGGGAGGTGATGACCAAGGAGAAAGTCAACTCCATTGTTAGAGCTGCCAAAAAAATGGGAGTGGGAGGCAAGAAGTCGCCCCGACAGGACATCGAGGAATACATCTGCTCTGATGTCGTTCCTGACTTTGATCCTATCCGAGCTTATCTCATGGGATTGCCCAAATGGGACGGCAAGAACCATGTTGCCGAACTGTTCAGCAGAATACCGGGACTGACAAGTGAACAACTGTCATGGTGCGCCATCTGGCTCCGTTCTGCGGTGGCTCATTGGCTGCAGATGGATACGCTGCATGGCAACGAGGTGGTGCCTGTATTGATTGGTTCACAGGGTTGCGGAAAGAGTACCTTTGCCAATCGTCTCTTGCCTGAGCACCTGCGCCAGTATTTCCTCGACCACATCAACTTCGGCAATAAGTTTGATGCAGAGATGGCGCTCACCCACAACCTCTATGTCAATATAGACGAGTTTGCCAACATGGGACCTAACCAGCAGGGCAAGCTGAAACAGACCCTCTCCAAAGTAAAGGTGAACGGACGTCCTATCTTCGGCAAGGCGCAGGCAGATCGTCCCCGCTATGCTTCCTTCCTGGCCACCACCAATGATGAGCATCCGCTCTGCGACCCAACGGGAAGTCGCCGATTCATCTGTATTCACATCCCTTCTGGTTATCATATAGACAACGCCTCGGTCGTCTATTACGACCAGCTCTATGCGCAAGTAATGTATGAATTGAGGGATAAGAAGATACCTTATTGGTTCTCCAATGAGGAGGTGATTCGCTTGCAGGAACGTAATTTAGCTTTCTTCAAAACCGATGATTTGGAGACGATGCTCAAGACTTGTTTCCGAGTGCCAGGGGAAGAAGAGAAGGCGAAGTGGATGAATTGTTCAGAGGTGTATAATGTGCTCCATGAGCAGTATCCTATGTTGCTGCCAAGCATGAGCCTGAAAGTGAAAATTGGCCAGACGCTCAGACTGATGGGATGCTCCAATAAGCATACTAAGAGGGGGCAGGCTTATCTGCTTGTTTCTGCTGCTGCTTGATTGGGTGACAGGTGGGTGAAGGGTTAAATTTTACCCTTCACCCTCGGAGCCCCAGTGTTTATCGGCATTCCAGAAGAAAAGGTGAAGGGTGAAGGCAAAACATCGTATCGGATTTCAAAATTCCGGTATCCCTGTTTTACGAGAGCGAAATGACTTGTTTTCAGTTGTAAAGCTCAGAATTATGATTTTACTTGCCTAAGGCACATTTGTGCCCTGGCTGAGGGCACAAATGTGCCATAGTAAGTTAAAACGCTATCTCTGAGTTCCAGCATTCTATCTCTGAGCTTTACCCTCTCTGTCTGAGCTTTTTTCTATGAATTATAAATAACTTAAAAATAAAAGAAAGTATGAAGAATATTCTACATTGTGTAGTTTGCCCTATGGCATCCTGCACACGTAGCAACACTTGCGCCCGTTATGCGCAGTATGTCAAGGCGCTTGCCAATGCTGACACCTTTGAGGTGCTCAATGTGAAGCATCTGGTGAGTGAAGGCGAGAAGTGTCCCTATCATCTTGTAGCAGAAAAGCAAGTATGGGCGAGGGGATTCCTGCGCATTTACAATACCATCCCATCGGGCAGAACCCGTTATTTCTATTCCCATACGCCTTATACCCGTCGCAGGTTTTATAAGGCAAGGAGTGGCGAGATAGACATCCCTCCCTACATACAGGAACGCCTTCTCTCCATCTTTCGGGAGCATGGTGCTGACATGAGCATCGGCTTCGACCGTTATGAAGAGAAGGAGGTACTGGTGGAAAAATAAGAATCCCATGGATGTTCAGTTCAAAGGCAGCCCTGATATAAATGTAGAAGTACACAAAAAAGTCCCCGATACATCTCGTACCGAGGACTTCAAGAGTTCAATTTTAATCTATGAAGTACAATCCGTGTTAGAACACGGCTGCTTGTAAATTCGATTTATATCATCTTTATTTCTTATCCGCATCAATGAGGGCAAGCAGATGCTCTACTGCCACTTCTTGCGGGATATTCTTCTCTATGCAAACCTGCTTGCGGTAGAGGCTTACCTTGTTAGGACCGGCGCCCACATAGCCATAGTCGGCATCTGCCATTTCGCCAGGACCATTCACGATGCAGCCCATGATGCCAATCTTCAGACCCTTCAGGTGCTTGGTGGCCTCCTTGATCTTGGCAATGGTTTCGCGGAGATCGTAGAGGGTTCTTCCGCAACCAGGACAACTGATATACTCGGTCTTGCTGGTACGCAGACGAGCTGCCTGAAGTATTCCAAAAGCAGTCTCATCAATGGTCTGGGCAGGGATGTCGCCATTGTTCATCAACCAGATACCATCGGTCAGACCATCTATCATCAGCGCACCCATGTCGGCAGCAGCCTCCAACTGGAAGTCGCTCTTCTCTTCTTTGCTGTGCTGGTACATCTGCGCAAAGACAACAGGGTTCTTCAAGCCGGCATTCATCATCTCATGAACCAATGCGCGCTGGTCGCCCAAACGGTTCTGGTGATTGCTGACGCAGATGACTACCACCTCCGGATGATTCTTCAAGCAAGCGATGTATTCTTCGGCAGGAGTACCAAACTGGAGCGTGAGGAACTTGATGTCTGCCTTGATGCTGGCGATGAACGGCATAGCCATAGCAGGGAAGATAGGATAGAGTTTGGCACCCGTAGTCTCTGGCTTGCAGTTGAGGGTCTCATAGACATTGTAATCTACGATATAGCTCTGTCCTGGCACAAACTGCTTAGGCATCTTTCCACCTATATAAATATAGTCGGGTTGGGCATCCTTATTCTCACAAATCGTGCTCTCACCATTGATACGGTTGCTGATGACTACAGGTACCTGGTGGCCACCGATATTACCTACAGCCTCGGTTTCCCGGCGTGTAGGGCGCAACCAGTCGAAAGAAGGACAAGCCGCAGCAGGAATCATCAGCTGCCCCTGTTTTTTTCCGATATAATCCACCAGATGGCGGGCTACAGGAATCTCAGCCGCAGGTTCCTCGCTCAGACTTACTCTCACGGTATCACCGATGCCATCAGCCAGAAGCGCACCGATGCCCACGGCACTCTTGATTCTTCCATCTTCACCTTCGCCGGCTTCGGTAACGCCCAGGTGAAGAGGGTAGTTCATTCCTTCCTTCTCCATCTCATCCACTAAGAGGCGCATAGAGCGCACCATCACCACGGTATTGGATGACTTGATACTGATGACCACATCGTGGAAATTCTCTTTCTTGCAGATGCGAAGAAACTCCATGCAACTCTCTATGATGCCTTCCGGAGTATCGCCATAGCGGTTGCGGATGCGGTCGGAGAGCGAACCATGGTTTACGCCGATGCGGATAGCAGTATGGTTCTCCTTGCAGATATTGAGGAAAGGAACGAAACGTTCCTCAATCTTCTGGAGTTCGTGGGCATATTCCTCGTCGGTATATTCCTGCTTGATAAACTTGCGGGCAGGGTCCACGTAGTTGCCTGGGTTGATACGCACCTTTTCGCAATAGAGTGCAGCTACATCAGCCACATTCGGATTGAAGTGGATGTCAGCCACGAGCGGAGTGGTGAAACCATCGGCACGGATTCCTGCATTGATATTCTTCATGTTTTCAGCCTCGCGGGAGCCCTGGGTGGTAAAGCGCACCAGTTCGCCACCAGCCTTGATGATTTCCTCTGCCTGACGTACACAAGCCTCGGTATCATTGGTATTGGTAGTGGTCATCGACTGGATGCGGATAGGATTGTTACCGCCTAAGTCAAGTTCTCCGACATGGGCAACAGAAGAAGTGCGTCGGGTATAATTGAATAAATCTACCATAATGTATAAGATGAGATATGCCCCAAGGAAGGGGCATATCAGGATATATTAGTTACATTTATAATCGTATTTGATTTCATGCAGCTCCTTGTTGGCCTTCTCGATCTTTGCATCCAGACCAGCCTTCCATGCCTGCACCTTCTCTGCCACTTCCTCGTCTCCCAATGCAATCATCTCTGCAGCCAGGATAGCTGCGTTCTGAGCTGCGTTGACACCTACTGTGGCGATAGGAATGCCAGGAGGCATCTGAATGATACTGAGCATGGCATCCAGACCATCGAGCATACCCTTGATAGGCACACCGATAACTGGCAGCGGTGTTTCTGCTGCTATCACGCCAGGAAGGGCAGCAGCCATACCTGCAGCGGCGATGATAACCTTCACACCACGGTCTTTAGCTCCTTTGGCAAATGCTGCTACTGCATCTGGAGTGCGGTGAGCAGAGAGGGCATTTACCTCAAAAGGAATCTGGTTGTCATTCAACCACTTACATGCTTTTTCCATAACAGGCAGGTCACTGGTACTGCCCATGATAATGCTAACTAATGGTTTCATTTGCTTTTATATTTAATATTGATAATTTCTCTTATTGTTCTATTCATCTAATGAATGCTCACCTTACTTATATAATAAAGAGAGCGCACACTACTCCAACGAGGAATCCTGTTACCACCTGCGCCAACGTATGCTGACGGAGAATCATGCGGGCTGTACCCACCATGCCAGCCAGCAGGATGACGAATGCCAGCCACCAGATAGGATTGAAGGAAAAGGCAATCGAATAGACTACCAGTCCTCCTGCCACTCCTCCGATGGCTGCCGTGTGGGTGGAGATCTTCCACCATACATTGATGAGTGCGCATACCATCTGTATCACCAATGCCGCTACCAGGATAATGCTGATAACTCTCGGCGTGTTGCGGTATTCCATCAGAAAGAAACAGCCGAAATAGCACAGGATTGATATCAGATAGGGTACGACACGGCGCTCTTTCCTGCCCAATTCCTTGGATGTCCATCCCTGAAACTTGCGGTATAGGTGTATCAGCAGGGAGGGCATGAGGATGGTGGAGATATACACCATGAGCAGCATCGGTAATTTATATGCCAATGGCAGCAGCGACATATAGCTGAACAGAAACAGAGCCACTAGTCCTACCAAAGGCAGGTAGAAAGGGGTGAAGAGCATGCTCATGATGCGTGCCGCCAATATGATATTTTTCTCTTTCATAACAAACTATGTTGTATGTAACCTTTTGTATATTTTCCTGAATTTATTTTCTCAATCGTGCTACCGGGATGCCCAACTGCTCTCTGTATTTAGCCACGGTGCGTCGTGCAATAGGGAATCCTTTTTCCTTCATGACCTTGGAAATAGCATCATCGCTGAGAGGTTTCTTTTTATCCTCGTTTTCGATGAGGTGCTGGAGGGCAATCTTGATCTTGCGTGTTGACAGTTCCTCGCCGTCTTCGGTGGTATAGCTGTCTGTAAAGAAGAACTTGAGTGGGAATACGCCCCATTTGGTCTGTACATATTTCTCGATTCTTACTCGTGAAATGGTACTGATGTCAAGTTTCGTTCTTTCTGCAACATCCTTGAGAATCATCGGCTTGAGGTCAGCCTCGTCACCATCCAGGAAGAACTGCCTCTGGATGTCGATGATAGCCTTCATGGTGATGATGAGCGTATGTCGGCGCTGCTTGATGGCTTCGATAAAGCCTTGAGCCTTATCTACTTTCTCCTTGGCATAGAGCAGGGCTTCCTTGTCTTTCCAGCTCATCTGGTCCTTGTGCCTTTTGTAGGTTTCTATCATGTCGGTGAAGGAAGGAGATACGGTCAGCTCTGGCATATTGCCTCGGTTGAGCGTGAATGTAATGGTTCCGTCATCGGCAGTATCTACGATGAAGTCGGGATTGATCTGCTGCATGTTTCGTCCGTCAGTCTCGCCAAGCGATGCGCCCGGCTTAGGATTCAACTTGCGTATCTCGTCCTTGAGTGTCTCCAACTGGGTTTCGTTGAGTTCCAGTCCAGACTTGATTTTATCCCAATGTTTCTTGGTAAATTCGTCGAAATAATCCTCGAATACTTCCTCCATGGTTTTGCGCAGCACTCCCTTAGGCAGTCTTTTTACCTGCAGCAGCAAGCATTCCTGTAGGCTTCTTCCGCCCACTCCGGCAGGATCGAACGACTGGAGTTTGTGGAGCACATGCTCAATTTCCTTTTCGCTTACATCAATATTATGGTAGATGATGAGCTCATCGCAGATGCTGTCCAGGTCTTTGCGGAGCAATCCGTCTTCATCCAGCGAACCAATCAGATACTCCATGATTTGCTTTTCTTTATCCGTGAGTATCTGCATGTCCATCTGTTCCTTCAACTTATCGTAGAAGGAAGTTGTATCGCCATAAACCATTTCCTCGTAGTCGGCGTTCTGCGTATTATATCTGTCAGTATTGTAGTCGGGCATCTGGTCGTCTTTTCCGATACTTTCCAATGCCTGATCCAGTTCGTCCTTTCTTTCTTCTTTTTCCGACTGTGCTTCGTAGGCATCGTCTCCAAATTCATCGTCATTACTGTTGTCAGAATCATCCAGAGCCGAACGGTCTTCGTTGCCCTCTCCCATGAGTGCATCGTCCGGATTCTCAGTTTCCAAGGCAGGATTATCATCCAGTTCGGCATTGATATTATCCTCCAGTTCGTTGAGCGGCATCTCCAGCATCTTCACCTGCAGCATCTGTTGGGCGGAGAGTCGCTGGAGCTGTTGTAGTTTCTGCTCCTGTGTCTGAATGAGTTTTTGAGTCATGTTTCGTGTCTTTTAAATAAGTTCTTTCCAAGTTACTTAAAAAGTTATATCTTCTTCTTATTAGAAGTATTTTTCCTACTTACTTGAAGTATTCTTTCAGTTCCAATGCCAGTTTGTAGAGTTTATCAGGATTTCCGTTTCCATAGCGCTGCCAGATTTTGCTGCATGCGTCTATCAGATTGCTGATCACCACATCGTTTCTGTTGAGGTATGGGTCGCAAATCTGGAAAACATTCATGGCCTCTACTATCACTTTCGTGCTGGTTTTGATGAGTTTGGCGAGATCAATGATTTCAGGTGTTTCCGGCACCATGGTGATTGGTGTGAGCTGGAAATAAAGATCGAGGATGATGATCAGCTTGACGGGAGTGAGCGAAGGCTCGGCTTCGATAGGTTCCCAGTCGTGCTCGAATGATTCCCTGATGGAAACCCCCTGATAGAATTGTGTTGCATTTCCACATCCTTCCATTTTCTTGAGCAAATGGATATCACGAGCCAACTTTTTAGGGTTGTCTCCATATTTATCCCAAAGCCTCTTGATGCGTGGGGTGACCATTCTGAGTTTGAACATCTGTTCGTGGAGAACTTCTGGGGCAATATGCAGCTCCAGAGCCAGATTGACCATGCCTTTCGAATAGAGAGGTTTAACGCCCATTGGCTTTTTCTGGTATAATTGCAATAGCAAAAGCCAGTATTCATCTTTCCAAAGAGGATGTTTAGCCATATTACAACACTTTTCTGCAAAAGTACGACTTTTCATCGGTAATACAAAATAAAAATTGGAATTTTTTCCAAAAGAAAGACAATAAAATGAGAAATGAAGTGAGGGGAGATAAAAGAAAGTGCGCAAGACTTCTCACGAACTCTTGCGCACTTTTAATGTTATATTCCCAAATTTCTCATAACTCAAAGGAGATTGACTTCATTTTAAGTTCCTCTCCATTTCAGAGCCTGAAGCAGGAATTCTGCTACACAGGCGTCATCTTCGTTAGTCCTATAACATTCTTTTTTACCTTTTCAACTTAATCCTATTGAACACTGTTAATCTCTGAATAAACAATCTTTTTTCTTACCTTTTCTAATACCTGTTACCTAAACTAACAATCTAAAACCTAAAACTAAACCTAAACAACTAACAATCTTAACCTAAAAACCTAATAACCTTTTGTCTTATTGACGATGCAAAGGTACGACGATTTTCGATATCTTCCAAATCTTTAGAAGAAAAAGTCTCAAAAAACCCCTTTTTTTTGATGTAAATCAACTATATGTGTGCGCACACATCAGGCATTTAGCTCAAAATTGACCTGCGTCAAGCAATGAGACGATTGTAGTTGAAAGCGGCTTCTTTCCTTTATACATTATTATATATATAATAGCAGCTTTTTCCTATATGTGATTACTGCTATTCTATATATTTCTGCTGTTATTTGCCGATATAAGCCTCTTCACTCATATAAACTGCGATGGTTTTGAGCTTGATATAATCTTCTGAGAGATAGATGCGGCCCTGATTACCCCAGTTGGTGCCCCAAGAGTTGCGGCAAACGTAATATCGCTGTTTGCCCTGGACGAAGGTGCCGATGATTTCCATCACATGATCGTCGGTGGTATGCAACTGTTCGAAAGCTTTCTGACGGGACTCCTGGGTGACAGGGCGCTCGGCAGAAGTGATATCTACATAGTTGTTCTTAGGATTCTGGAATCCCGGTTCGCTGATATCGCCTTCCCAACAAACAGGATGGCCATTCTCTATCGCCTGCTGGATATGCTGCAGCAGTTCGTCGATAGGAATATTGAGAAACTCGTCATGCATCTGGTTGTCGGCTACCTCGAGTGAGAAGTATTCACGGAAGGGATGGTGGGTGAAGCTTGTCAGGGCCACATATTCTTCCGGATAGCAGACGCTGTGGGCAAATTCCAGCGGGGTGTATTCTGCACCGAGCATGTGAATCTGCTGGGCTGGCATATATCCCAGTTCTGAATCGAAGAGATCGTTGAGTTCTTCCTTTAGTTTCGCGATACCGGCACCCTTGGCGATAGCACCGTTGCAAACCTGCTCTACCTTGCGGCAGAGTACCTTATAGTTGATATCTTTCTTGTCCTCGTAACTGTCGTATGGTTCGGCTCCGTATTTATTGATATAATGGATGAGCGTCGAACTCATACCCCTCATGCTGATAGGTTTTTTACCTTGAGAAAAATAATATTCCAAGGCTTTTTCCTGCAGCATCATGCGGGCTATGTAAGCCACGGAGAGGTTGATGGAGTCGCCCTTCATGATATGTTCACTCTCAATGGTAGCCAACATGCCGTATGCCCAGCAGAGTTCACTTTGTCCCTGGTCCTTGACGGGGGTAGTGCCGATGAGTTTGACATGGGCAGGTAAGTTGTTCTTCCCAGCTTTCTCTGATGGTTGGGAAGAAGGCTGACTCTTGTAGTCACAACTGGCGATGAAGAGTGTGGCAAGTATGGCGAAGATAATCTTTCTTTTCATGTTGTATGAACTTTATTTTGTGCAAATTGCTTTTAATTGGCTGCAAAGATACTATAAAAATCTATAGTATTGCTCATATCTCAAAGAAAAAGTGTAACTTTGCATCCTAAAAAGATATATATGACATTCATGAATGATAAAATAAAAGAATTTGAGGTGATGGCTCCTGTGGGATCTCGCGAATCCCTGGCTGCAGCTATCCAAGCCGGAGCAGATTCTGTCTATTTCGGTATCGGCAAGTTGAACATGCGTTCACATTCTGCCAATCATTTTACCATCGATGACCTGCGTGAGATCGCTGCTACCTGCAATGAGCATGGTATCAAGACTTATCTCACCGTCAATACCGTTATCTATGATGATGATATTGCCACGATGAAGGAGATTATCGATGCTGCTAAGGAGGCTGGCATCTCGGCTGTCATCGCAAGTGATGTGGCTGTGATGAGCTATTGTAATGAAGTGGGCGAGGAGGTTCATCTTTCTACCCAGTTGAATATTTCCAATACGGAAGCGCTGAAGTTCTATGCCCGCTTTGCTGATGTTTCGGTGCTGGCTCGTGAACTGAATATGGATCAGGTGAAGCATATCCACGAACAGATAGAGCAGCAGAATATCTGTGGTCCTATGGGCAAGCAGATTCGTATTGAGATGTTCTGTCATGGTGCGCTCTGCATGGCTGTTTCTGGCAAGTGTTATATGAGTTTGGCTAATGCCAACCGCTCTGCCAACCGTGGTGAGTGTGTACAGATTTGCCGCCGCAGCTATACGGTAACTGATAATGAAACGGGTAACCAGCTGGAAATCGACAATAAGTATGTGATGAGTCCTAAGGACCTGAAGACTATCCGCTTCATCGACCGTATGATGGATGCCGGTGTGCGTGTCTTCAAGATAGAAGGTCGTGCCCGTGGTCCTGAATACGTTTATACTGTAGTAAAGTGCTATAAGGAGGCGATAGCTTCTGTACTGGAGGGTACTTTTACTGAGGAAAAGAAGGATGCATGGGACGAAAGATTGGCAACTGTCTTCAATCGTGGTTTCTGGGATGGTTATTACCAGGGTCAGACACTCGGCGAATGGAACAAGCACTATGGTTCGGTAGCAACAGAGAAGAAGGTACTCGTAGGTAAGGTGATGAAGTACTTCTCCAAGCTCGGTGTGGCTGAGGTTGCTGTGGAAGCTACTACCTTCAATCAGGGCGATAAACTTCTGATTACAGGAAATACTACAGGTGTGATGTATCTCAAAGCCGATGAGATCCGTTATGATTTAAAACCAGTTGAGACAGCCAAGCAGGGCTGGAGAGTATCTATCCCTGTGCCAGATAAGGTTCGTCCGAATGATAAACTCTATAAATTAATTACCGTAAACGAAATAAAGGAAATAAAATAATGGCTACAATCAATGATTTGCAGGATGAAGTAGTAGAGGAATTCCAGGACTTCACCGATTGGATGGATAAGTATCAGATGCTCATCGACTTGGGTAACGAGTTGGCTCCTCTTGACGAGAAATACAAAAACGAGCAGAACCTCATCGATGGCTGTCAGAGCCGTGTATGGTTGCAATGCGATTATGAGGATGGCAAGCTCGTGTTTACTGCTGATAGTGATGCTCTTATCGTGAAGGGTATCATCGCTCTTCTGATTCGCGTATTGAGCGGTCATACTCCTACCGAGATTATGGATGCTGATCTTTATTTCGTAGAGAAGATTGGTTTGAAGGATCATCTGAGTCCAACCCGCAGCAATGGTCTTTTAGCGATGATCAAGCAGATTCGTATGTACGCTTTGGCTTACAAAACCAAGGAGGCAGAGGGAAATGCGTAAGTTAAGAACGATAGAGATGAACCGCCTCACGCTGGAGGAATTCAAGGAGGCAGAGAAGCTTCCCCTGATAGTAGTCTTGGATGATGTGCGTTCATTATATAATGTAGGAAGTGTTTTCCGCTCTTGCGATGCTTTCCGTGTAGAGGCTGTATATCTGTGTGGTATTACCGCTACTCCTCCTAATGCCGAGATTCACAAGACTGCATTGGGTGGCGAGGACAGTGTAGATTGGGAATACTTCAAGACCACGGAAGAGGCTGTGGAGAAATTGAAGCAGAAAGGCTTTTTTATTTATAGCATCGAACAGGTGGAAGGCTCTACCAAACTCCAGAATTTGCTGGAGGCTCATTCTAATATTGTTAGAACGGCTTCAGAATCAGACAAGCAAGAGAATTCTTCACTCTTCACTCTTCACTCTTCACTCCCCAGCGGCTATGCCGTCATCTTCGGCAACGAGGTGAAGGGTGTAAAGCAGAACATCGTGGATATGAGCGATGGCTGCCTGGAGATTCCTCAGTTTGGTACGAAGCATTCGCTCAATGTCAGCGTAACGGCAGGCATAGTGGTCTGGGAGTTTGCCAAACTCTTGAAGCTATAGAGAACAGATGTACATGTGTGAGTTTTTTGAGACATGTATGTTATTAGATAAACTAAGGTCAAGCAAGTTTGGAGTCTTGCTTGACCTTTTCAGTTTTAGCTTCGCTTATTTGTATATAGAGAGAGAATTATTTTTCATTCAGTAGCTTCTCTATCATAGCATCCAACTTAGCGTCCTCGCCTTCTTTGATTTTGCAGACGATGTTGCCCTTCTTGTCAATCAAGTACTTGGTAGGCAAGAAATGGATGGCATATTTGTCGGAGATGTCGTTGGCCTTGTCTGCTGTGTTTTTCACAGGGTCAATAACCTTATAGCCTCTGAGTACATGATGGAAGCCATCGCCAATGAGCTGGTCTTGCTCTACAGCTTTTCTCCATCTTTCTGGCTTACTGTCATCATCGGAAACATATACCATGTCCAATCCTTTCTTGTGATACTTGTTGTAGAGTTCGCGCATATGAGGATTGCTCTTGCGGCATGGTACACACCAGCTTGCCCAGAAGTCGATGATGACAACCTTACCCTTCAAAGAAGAGAGAGTGAAAGGCTTGCCATTGATGTCTTTGGCTGTGAAATCAGGTGCAGGCTTGCCAGGTCTTACTTTTGCCAGTACTTCCAGTTCAGCTTTGATGTCCTGAACACAGACTCCATATTTCTGAACATCGGGAGAATAGCTTTCCCATATCGCTTTGATGTCTTCGTATGTCATGTTTCCTTTACTCATGTTTAGGAACTGGGTGGCAAAGTAAGAGTCGGTACGAGTTTTCATAAATTTGTCTGTATAATCCTTATATTGTTTGCTATAAGGCTCCATCAGGGCACTGATGGAATCGCGGGCAGCCTGAGTCTGTTGCGCATAGTACTGTTTGTTAAGTTCTGTCAATGGCTTTTGAAATGGTTCCATTTCTTCCTTCATCTTGTTGAGATCATCTTGTGCCTTTCCACCTTTTATGCTTACGGCGTCCTGTTTGTTCGCATCACCTGTAATTGTGATGGTAGTAGGTTCCAGGGCAATTTGCCAAGACTTGGCATTGAGATAATCTTTAGGGTTGCCCAAGATAAGATTACCGCACTTAAAAGGCGTATCGAGTTCGCCATTCAGGGAAAACTTGCCATTAGTGATGATGGTGCTGTCTATATCCATGTTCCCCATGTCGCCAGAATACAGATATATTTTTTGTCCATCCGCATTCAGAAGATTACCATTGATGGTGTATTTGCCTTGGGCATTTGCGCCCAAGGCAAAAGTTGATGAAAGTATCAATAAAATAGATTTTTTATTCATATTTTCTTATTCTTTGTAGTTCTGTGTGATATTACTATTATTGTTTATCACGTTCTGAGGGAATGGGAATATCCACATTTTACTGTCTGGAGTGATGGTATAAGTCTTTCCGGCAAGTGTGCGGCTATAGTTCTGCTTCCAGCCATCGCACTGGTTCCAGCGCTTCTTGTCTATGAAGATATTGACAGAGTAAATGTCCTCATTTATGGTCACCTGCTTCACGTGCTTGATGGCTTCTTCCTTGGTGCTGACTGTGCCTTTGAGGGGCTGATACTTGGCAGGATCGATGCGGTTTACGCGCACCTTGTCGAGATATTCCATGGCAGTATCGTAGTTGCCTTTGTGGGTCTCGCATTCGGCGATGGTGAGATACATCTGGGTAGAGCGAAGACCACCATCATTCCATAACGAGTTGAGATCATAAGTAAAATTGAAACCAGTTTCACCCAGCATACTTACTCCGGCATCCATCATGTAATCATACATCATATTCATATTGCTCATCTTGTCCTTATAGGCATGTCCAGCCTCAAAGTTTGCCATGGTAGTTGGGGTGTAAGCATTGAAGGATTCAAGATTTCCATTTAGGAAATAATCCTCATCGGTTCCTTTCTTGCCACGATTGATAACAGGATAAGTCCCGCCTGTTATATAACCTTGGGTACTACCAAGATATGAGGTATTATAGTTGTTAATCGTTCCATTGATGGCGATAGCCTGTTTGGCCACTTCTTCTGCCTCATCATACTTCTGCATGTTGAGCAATGCCAATGCCTTTACGGCATAAGCTGCGGGTTTACTGAAGCGCATTTTGTTACCGGCAGAGTTAGGAAGACCATCTATCTCAATTGCTTCATTGGCATCCTTGAGTATCTGCTGATAAACTTCCTCTACGGTGCTTTTAGGCTGAGCAGTCTGGATATCTTTATCCTCTGTCATCAGGATAATTCCTGGATCTGTAGTAGCTGTAGCTGGATTGTAAGCCTTGGCAAACTTGTTGACCAACATATAGAATGACCAGGCTCTCAATGTCAGGGCTTCGCTTTTCAAAAGTTTCTTGTCTGCTTCCGTACCAGATGCGGCGTCAATCTTTGAGAGAATTGGGTTGGCAATCGTGCCGATGTAGCCGTAGAAATTAGTGTAGTCTTGATCACTGGAAGTCAATTCTGCCATCTTGTCCATATTGGCTTCATCATAAGTCCAGATGATGACGTTGCGGGTCTTAACTGGCTGACTGATGATTGTTGCTACATTGCTGTAGGCATATATCATATCACCAGCCATTTGTCGCATATCAGAGGAACATCCCTCATACTCTTTGTTGAGAAGCATTTCTAATTGGTCGGTTGTGGTAAGCAAGTTCTTGCCCTTTGGCTCTAATTCGGTGAAACTCTCACAAGATGAGAACAGCAATGCTGTGATTGCCAGTAAACTGTATATTGTTTTTTTCATTGTGATCTTACTTTTTATGTTATATGATTCTAAAGATTAGAAACTGATGTTCAGACCAAAGATGTATGAACTTGGATTGCGGAGTCCAAGAGTCTCTGGGTCAACATGCACATCGTTGGCTACCCATAGATACTTAGGGTTGTCTATCTGGAAGCGGAGAGAGAGGCGGTTGATGCCTGTTCCTCTGAACCACTCCTGTGGAAAATCATAGCCCAATACGATGTTTCTGATTTTCAGGAAGTCTGCATGATGAATAGCATTATTGCTATAGGTTGTTTCAGAGCCAATCGTTGTAGAGGCGTATCTGCCAATGCCTGGAATATCTGTTGGGTGTTCTGGTGTCCATGCATTCAGGAAATAGCTGGCGATAGCGGTGCTCCAGCTGCTTTGGAATGTTTCATTATGCGCCAAGGCTCTCATCATGTGACCGCCATAGTAAGCCATCAGAATGCTGAAAGAGAAGCCGTTCCATCTTACGCTGTTGTCCATACCCATGATAACCTTTGGCTCGCTCTGGCCAGAGTATTCCAATATGCTTATACTTTTGCCTGTTGCACTGTGAGATTTGCCCCCATCCTCAATGTAGAACAGAGATTGACCCTTCTCGCCTTCTTGGTCGCTGATGCCTGCAAAGCGGTATGACCAGAGGGCACTGGATGGCTTTCCTTTGACGTATGGTCTTTCAATCAACTCGTATGCGCTGTTTGATGGGTTCTCTACATCGGTTACAATATTACTGTTGTGTGACATGGTGAAGTTGGTGGTCCAACTCCAATTCTTACGGCTTGCCCCTCTCAGCCAATCATAAGTAATCTGCAATTCTATACCACGATTGCGCATAGAAGCCATGTTGACGAACATAGAGGTGAAACCTGTTGTTGGGTCGAGGGTGCGATAAGAGAACACATCCTTTGCCACCTTGTTATAATAATCGATGGAACCACGCAAGCGGTTGTCGAGCAATCCGAAGTCGATACCGATGTTGGTGGTGCGGCTCTGCTCCCACTTCAAGTTAGGGTTGGCAGGACTTTCGATGGTGCCGTATGGCAAGTTGGTATATTGATTGAGTTCTCCTGATGTAGCAGTCATATAACTGGTTGCACCTTGGTAGATGTTACCAGTCACACCATAGCTGGCACGGAGTTTCAGGAAGTTTACCCACTTGATATCCTTCATGAAGTCTTCATTATGAATCAACCATCCTGCACCTACAGACCAGAGTGGCGTGCCGCGGAACTTGGCGTTCAAGCCATATACATCAGCATAGTCCTTACGGAACGAACCGAACACATTGTATTTTTCATCATAAGTATAGGTAAGGTTGAAATAACCAGAAGCATACTTGTGGTGAGTCTCAGGAACAACTCCCATTCCTTCCTTGATATAAGGATCGAATACAAATTGGCTTGCAGGGTAACCACCTGATGCGCCAAAGAAAAGAGGTGAATAGTTCATGGTACTCAATGTTCCCAAGTCTATCGTGTGGGTAGAGCTTGTCTGCAACTGGTCGTCATAACCTAACATTAAGGCCTTAGAACCTGTCAGTTTGGTTTCACGGAATTCCAGACCGGCAATGGCATTGATGTCGTGCTTGCCAAAGGTCTTGGCATAATTCAACTGTCCACGTGCTGTCCAATAACGTCCGTCACTATTTGTAGTACGGAGCAGACCGCCAGAGGTAGGAACGTAGTTCTTGATAGTGCCATCTGCAGATTGATAATAATAAGCATTACGCATGGTACGCATCACATGACTATCTTGTTTTGCATTCCATTCTACGGTGTTATGATTGGTTTCATATACAAACTGGGCATTGGCAGTCAATCCGTCAATAATCTTGAAGAGCAAATCTCCATGATAGCGCATATACTGACGGCGGGTAACCTGAGTGTTATTGTAATACTCATCCACAGGATTGGAGCTTAAATCCTCAAAAGGAGAATCGAAGGTCATGTAATCATCGCCATCATACCAATAGTGTTGTCCTTTGACGCTTCCATCAGCATTATAGAATGGCATATAGGCTGGTTGTGCCCAGATATTGCTATAGGAGCTATTGTAGTCGTAGCCTACTTCCTTGCTCTTGCTATAGATGCCATTGATAGTCATGGAGGCTGTGATCCACTTGGCTACATGGTAAGAACCCTTATATTGGGCATTAAACTGATTGGCGAAATGATTGATTAGTCCACTGTTGTCATACTTATAGTTGATAGTCAGGTTGTTGGTGAACTTATCGCTGCGGCCACGAAGTGAGAGGTTGTACTGCTGCATCACTCTCTGCTTATATACGGCATCTGCATACTCCTTGGCATAGTTGTTCTTCTTGAAAGAAGCCAACTGGTTCTGCAAATCTTCCTCGGAAATTTCTCCCTTAGCTCGCTGGTAATAGGCATATTCGATAGGAGTTACTGCTTGGGTACCCATAGAGATTGACTGAGCAGTAGTACCGATAGGGTCAGCCACTTCACCATCATTATGGAAGAAATAGTAGTCCCAATACTTGGCCTCCGCATCCACCTGCTGTTCTGGAGTCATATAGAAATTGTCGGAATAATCTACGTTCTTCTTCTCATATACCGTGAGGTTGGCTGCGAAGTCGATGTCTATCTTGCCTGCCTTCTTGGCATTCTTGGTGGTTACAACGATGACACCATTGGATGCACGGGCACCATAGATGGCATTGGCTGCAGCATCCTTCAATATGTTTACGCTCTCGATGTCGTAAGGGTTCAAATCGTCGATGTTTCCCTCTACAGGTACGCCATCCACTACCAGCAATGGGGTGGTCTCGGCATAGAGAGAGGAGGTTCCACGGATAGTCATCTTTCCATTATAAGTGGAAAGACCTGCCACGCGACCTTCGAGGTTGTTCATGATGTTGGTGGTGTAACGCTCGTCCAATTTGGCTGAGGTGATGGTGGTGACAGAACCTGTCATTTTAGGTTTGGAAATCTCCTGATAACCTGTTACCACAACATCAGAAAGCTGATTGTCGGTAACCATCTGTATGTTACGGCTTAAAGGTGCTTTACCGCTTCCCAGACGCAATTCTGCATTGCTCATACCGAGATAGCTGAACTTCAAGGAGCAAGCATTGGCTGGCACCTTCAAGGTATAGAAACCCTTGCTGTCGGTGATGGTGCAAACCTTGCTGTCGTCGATGCATACAGACACACCAATCAGCGGCTCGCCACTTTCATCGGAGACGACACCGGATACATTACGTACTCGTTCACCTGCCATACGGCGAGTGATAGTCACGATATTACCCTCAATCTCATAATGGCAGTTTACCTTGTTCATCACCTCGTCAAGTACTTGGCGCAACGGACGATTGGTGGCATTCACCGTGATGTGTGGCAACTTGGCTGCCAAATCTGTACTGTAGATGAAGTTCAAGCCAGTCTGTTTCTTGACTTCAGCGAAGAACTGTTTCACACTCATCGACTTTGCATTGATAGTTACCGTCTGTTGCTTTGGCTGCTGAGCCATAGCTGTACTGGTTCCTCCACATAGGGTTGCTCCTACAAGCAGGGAGGTAGCGAAAAGGATTCGTTTCATTCTTCCAAATTCTTTCATTCTCTCTTTTTATTATAAATTTATACTCATGTTCTGGTGATATCAGACTTTTATAATTCGATTTCCAAGGTCTTGGACTTTGGCATCAGACAAGCATGGTTATTGCAAGCCTGATAATTGATAGTAACAGTTACCTTGCCTTGCTTGCCAGTATATTTCTGGCGCAATACCTGTTCGCCCTCATAGATGATAGACTGAGAGCCATTCATCAATTTACCGGCAGGTTTCTGCAATTCGCCTTCCAACTTGATGTCCCCTTCTGCCTTAAAGTCATAAGAGGTCTGGATATATGGATCCTGGTCGCTTACAACACTATAGATATGGTAGCCAGGATAGATATTCATACGAATGATGATTTCACCCTCTTCTCCCTTCTGGATAGTTGCGTAAGAGAAGGCAACAGGGTCTTCCTGGGTAGCCTTTTTCTTTGGAGCGAGAGCTGTCTCGTCAATCTCATTGAATTTCAATATGCTATAATCGTTGCCTGGGGTCTTAGGATCGAGATCGTTGACCAGCCATAACCATCCGCCACTTTCTGTGAAGAAGAGTTTGTTCTGGTACTTCTTGTACCATTGGCGCCACTCTTTGGCATCTTCATATCGAAGGAGGGTATAACGATAGAGGATGCGCTTTGCCTTCTCGACGTCCTTGTTGTTTTCCCACATAGAGATAGCCTTGTCGAGGATGCGTTTGTCGTTGTTGGCAATACCCAGGCTTTTGGCATCTTCATCGAGCTTAACACCATAATCGTTCAGATTGCCATAGAAATAAGGACGATTCTCGGTATAATACTTCTCGTAAGCGGTAACGTCGGCACCAAACTTTTCATAAAGTTCGCCCGCTCTTTCCTTTACATACTCAAGATAGTTAGGCACATACTGAGGATGTTCTCCCATCTGTATGTAGGTTTTGTCTTGATCAGAAAGCTTGCCGCCAGCAGCTTCTATAGACTTCAGCGAATCGCTCCTGTGTTTCATCAATTGATTATATCCTTCTATAGAATTTTTATAGGAGTCATAATTTTCCTTGCTCACATTGTATTTCTGTTCATCCACGGAAGTACGGGTGGCAATACCCTCGTTGAGTTTGCGGGCAATGATATGATGACCGGCAAACTTGCTGATATATATGACGGCATTGAGGAATACAGGTTTTGCCTCTTCGGTCATATCGGCAGGAGAAGCACTGAAACCCCAGTGCAGCCAGTTGGCGTGACGGCCGATAGAGATGGCATGGAAGCACTTGGCACTCTCGCCTCCAGAGATAATCTCTGTATCTGGGGAATCGAGGTATCCCCATGGACGAGTAACCATACCTATTTTATAGCCTTTGCTATTGCCATAATCTTTATTCTGAACCTTCCACATGGCTACTGTAGCTGGCACTTTTTCGTGGGCAAATTCGCCATATTCTTTAGCAGCTGCTGGTGTAGGACGATTCTCGGTGGTAATCTTGAAAGGATAAGGACCCTTGAAGATGGCACTCTTGGTATTCATGTTATAGGCATGACCAAGAAGACAGAGGCAATACCAGTCGTTCTTCACACCGATGCCTCGACCTACGGTCTCACCCTCTTCGGCTATCGTGATGACAGGACGGTCGAAGTTTTCGGGAAAGTACTTGGCATATACCATTTTGCTGTATTTGCCATTCTGGCTCACCGTGCGGCGTGGTTCCAAGGGTTTGAGATCTCCATCGATGATAGTTACGTCATAATTGTATGACATCTTATAGTTGTAGTCTTTTCCTTGAACTGTTTTTACGGTTGTAAAGTAAGTCTCGAGGAATGACTTCCAAGCGGCTGTACGAGTCTCAATGCTCTTGGCATGAGCTTCCTTGTCATAGTCTGCTACTCCAAAAGTCTCTATGTCGGAATGACCTCCTACATAGAGTACTTTCAGATTCGTCTTTTTGACAGTGGCAGCCATTGTTGCGATGCACGCTAACAAGGCTATTGCCATTATTGATAAAAATCTCTTCATGTTGTATATGATATTAATGTTTATATTCTTTGATGTTGATGATGCCTTCCTTGGCAGTTATCTTCAATCCTGTAATATTCTCTATTGCATTGAGAGTCTGTCCCATCGGTTCGTATTTGTCAATGCTGCCTGTGAATCGCAGTTCTTTCATGTCTTCGGATGAGAACTCCACCTTCATGTTGTACCAATGGGAGATAACTTCCATCAGATCTTGTAGCGTGCAGCCGTCGAATAAGAAGTTGCCCGTGTTCCAAGAGGTGTAGAGATTAACATCCACTTGCTGGATGTCTGGTGTTCTGCCTGCTTTCAGGGTTGCCATATCGCCTGGTTTCAACAGGTATTCCTTGCCGTGCTTGCTGCTCACGCCAACTTTACCTTTCACCAGAACTACGCTGGTTACACCTTTTTCCTTCATCGTGTTGACATTAAACTCGGTACCATAGTCGTGTACATCTCCGTTGGCTGTCTCTACGATGAAAGGTCGCTTCTTCGAGTCGTTGGCCACGATGAAGTAGGCTTCTCCTTTCAGTTTTACCTTACGCTCACTACCTACGAAGTGATTAGGATAGATGAGGGTGGTATTGTAGTTGAGATGTACGTAGGTTCCGTCATCCAGTACCATCCAGAATTCCTTGTCTTTCTTTGTTACCAAAGATCCTTCCGTTATCTCCTCTGCCCCCCAGAAACTGCTGCCATCCTTACTGTCAGTTGCCTCTTCTGCTTGTGCCAATGCCCCCTGTGCATCTTTCACCTTGATGGTTTTGCCGTTGATGGTGAGGGTAGCTCCATTCATGTCGTTCTGCTGAACCCGTTCTATGGCTTGATGCAGTTCTGCGGTGATGGCGGCTTGTGGGGTGGAATTTTGATGTCCGAAATACATCCATGTACCCATTACTATGAGGGCGATAGCTGCTGCAGCGGCAATGCGGCGCAACCAGATGAAGGTGGTCGTTTTGCCGTTATTCCTATCTTCCTGTTCCTCTGCCTGTTGAAGCGATGCTTTGAATGTTGCTTTTGCTTTCTCCGCATCAATGCTCTTGTAGAGGCGGTAGCGTTGGAGAAAATCATCTTCATTCATGAGATGTTCTATCTTATCTTTCAGGGATGCATCTTGCTCGACTCTTGTTAAGAGTTCCTTGCCCTCTTCCTCTGAGATTTCGCCAGTCAGTAATTTGCTGACGAGTGTATTGATATCATGATTCTTATTCATATTTTCTATTGCTTTTGTGATAGAATTGTTGTCTGTAATTACTATTATAACACTCTAAGGTGTGTTTTGGGTTACAAAAACAAAGAAAAAAGTGAGAAAAAGTTGCATTTTTTAATTATATTGTATAAAAATGCGTATCTTTGCACTCATGAGAGGGAAAAGTGATACAGAAATAGCGATGATTTGCCAATGGGATAATCAAGCCATCGAGTTGTTGTACGATAGATATTATCGTGCCTTGGTGAGTTATGGCTGTCAGTTTGTGGAGAATGAAGTTGCAGAAGACATCGTGCAGGAACTTTTCTCTGTCTTATGGGAACGCCGTCCGCTTTTCGGCAGTATTTCCCAGTTTTCCACCTATTTATATAATACGGTGCACAACTCGGCTCTCAATCATCTGCGCCATCAAAACGTGCAAAATAACTATCGGCAGAGCATCGTTGATCATCTGCAGGAGTTTATGTTGGTGGATGATACCTCGGATATTTTCAATAAGGAAGAAATCTATCGTCAACTCTTTGCTGCGATAGATGAGTTGCCTCCTCGCCAAAAGGAAGTCTTTCTGCTTTGCATGGAGGGGAAGAAGAACAAGGAGATAGCGGAGCAACTGGACATCTCTGCTGAAACGGTGAAAGTACAAAAGCGTCGTGCAATTGCTCAATTAAGGGGCAAGCTTTCTCCTATGTTATTTGGACTTGTTCTTGTTTTGATAAGAAAAACCTTGTAGGCATGTCTTTTTACATACCTACAAGCCTTTGTTGCTTTTACTTTCTGATAAACAGTCGTGTCGCTTCATTTAGGCAACAAAATGATTTTCGTACTGCTTATCTCTACTAT
>UMHT01014394.1_pt1 | contig 27785 bp, 25 predicted proteins | sample 1965601 | NCBI WGS metagenome assembly UMHT01 (sample SAMEA4836105, study PRJEB28245) | human gut metagenome | biome: gut microbiome; material: fecal sample | place: Denmark | collected 2008 | reverse complement strand
GATTGGTGATATTGACAAAGATACCGTCAAACCCGCCGGCCATAATTTTAGGAATACAATCGGCTACAGCCGGGACCGTAAAGCCCATTTCGTCATCGCGGCTGCCCGTCGCGACGAGGTCAATGTTGCCGAGAGCGTTAATAATGATATCGCAATCACCCATTTCTTCATACCCGGCAAGGATATATTCCACGCGATGAGGCATGAACATGACGGCATCCATCAAATCCTGCCGTTCGCTGATTGCCTTCTGTTCATTTTTATCACAAATCTTGACTGCGTCCGCAACGCCACGCATGCCCAAGACAAAGGCAACGTGCGCGCCTACGTGGCCTGCGCCGATAACGCCTACGGTTCTCTTTTTCATATATATTCCCCCCTCCGTTAACACACCTTCATTCTCTTTTATAACGGCTGCGCCCTTATCATATCACCGCCGTCCGCCTTTGTCATGCTCTGATTGAGAACGATTCTATTTACGAGCCGCCTTTTTGCGGTCGTGTTTGTCCAAGATAGCCTTGCGCAGACGAATGCTCTCAGGCGTAACTTCGACAAGCTCGTCGTCGTTCACCCATTCCAGGGCCTGTTCAAGGCTCATAATGCGCGGCGGCACGAGGCGCAGCGCTTCGTCGGAGGCGGAAGAACGGGTGTTGCTGAGGTGTTTCTTCTTGCACGGATTGACATCGATGTCGACGTCGCGATTGCTTTCGCCGATAACCTGTCCCAAGTAAATGTCCTGAGCCGGCGTAATGAACATGGTGCCCCGATCCTGCAGATTGTAAATGCCGTACGCCGTCGTTTCACCCGTTTCAAAAGCGACGAGGCTGCCGCGCGTACGGCCGGGAATATCACCCTTCCATGGCGCATAGCCGTGGAAGACGTGGTACATAATGCCGTTTCCCTTCGTGGCCGTCAAAAACTCGCTGCGGAAACCGATGAGGCCGCGGGCGGGAATGATAAACTCCAGACGAGTGTAACCGGCCAGATCGATCATATTGACCATTTCGGCCTTGCGCGTACCGAGTTTTTCCATAACGGAGCCCATAAATTCCTGCGGCACATCTATAGTGAGGGCTTCCAGGGGTTCACATTTTTGTCCGTTAATTTCTTTCGTAATAACGCTGGGCTTGCCGATTTGCATTTCATAGCCCTGACGCCGCATCTCTTCGATGAGAACGGCAATATGAAGCTCGCCGCGGCCCGACACTTTGAACGCGTCGGCACTGCCCGTTTCTTCGACGCGCAGGCTGACGTTGGTCTGTACTTCGCGGAAAAGGCGATCGCGCAGATGACGGCTCGTTACATACTCCCCTTCCTGACCGGCAAAGGGGCTGTCGTTGACATAGAAAATCATGGCCAACGTCGGTTCATCAATGTCGATTTTCGGCAATGCTTCCGGATTCAGCGGATCCGCCACGGTTTCGCCGATTTTAATATCCGGAATGCCGACAATGCAGGCAATATCACCCATGGACGCACCGTCTTCCCGTTCTACGCGCTGCAGGCCTTCATATGTATAAATACGGCCGATTTTCGCCTTGCGCTGGCTTTCACCGTCGACGATCAGGACGTTCTGATTCGGCTTCATCGTACCGCGGACAATACGGCCTACAGCAACTTTACCGACATAGTCGTCATAGTCCAGGGTCGTGACCATGAACTGCAGAGGCCCTTCCAAATCGCCCTTCGGGCACGGGCAGTGATCGATAATGGCCTTGAACAGCGGCTGCAGGTCCGTCGCTTCGTCGGCCATGTCCGTCTTGGCCACGCCGTCGCGGCCGTTGGCGTAAATGACGGGAAAATCCAGCTGCTCGTCATCCGCTTCCAGTTCCATAAAGAGCTCAAGCACTTCATTTTCCACGTCTTCCACACGTGCCTCCGGCTTATCTATTTTATTGATGACCACAATGGGCTTGAGTTTCTGCTCCAACGCCTTACGCAGTACATATTTCGTCTGCGGCATAGGTCCCTCGAAGGCATCTACCAGAAGGAGGACGCCGTCGACCATGTTGAGGACACGTTCCACTTCACCGCCGAAGTCGGCATGGCCCGGCGTGTCGACGATGTTGATCTTAACGCCGTCGTGCATGACCGATGTATTTTTAGATAAAATCGTAATGCCCCGTTCCCTTTCAATGTCGCCCGAATCCATAACCCGTTCGGCCACTTTTTCGTTTGAGCGGAAAACGTGACTTTGCTTGAGCATGGCGTCGACAAGTGTTGTCTTCCCATGGTCGACATGAGCTATAATGGCAATATTACGAATATCCTTACGTTCCATGTATTCTCTCCCCTATTTGCAATAATTCACTTCAATTAACCTCGCCATTATAGCACAAAAGACTGTACTTTACTAGAAAATTCGCCATTGCCAAGGAGTGCTGCCGTGGCTATAATAAGAAAAACTTTTATTGCAAAAGGAGCCGTTCATGAAACCGAGCCGTAAGGTCGCCGTCGTCATTGATATACTCATGGTCGTCATTCTGCCGATCCTCATGTCATACAACCTCGTCGGTAAGGCGACGCACATTTACTTGGGTCTGACCATGGTCCTCCTCTTTATAATCCACCACATCATTAACCGCCGTTGGCTGAAAAATATGGCAAAAAGGCGCTATACGCCGCTGCGCGGCGTAAGCACCCTCATTAATCTTCTGCTCACAGGCGTCATGTTCGCCATGCCCGTAAGCGGACTCATCATGGACGGACAGATCGTTCCGGCCCTGCATATAACGGGCAGCGCCGCAACTGCCAGACTCGTTCACCTGCCTGTCGCCTACTGGGGCTTCGTTCTCTTGAGCCTTCACTTGGGCTTTCAGTGGAACCGCCTGCACGGCAGCCTGAAAAGCGTCTTCAACGTAACTGTTCCTCCGGCCGTTTCCCGTTTTCTTCGCGCCGCAGCCTGTCTTATCAGCCTCTACGGCGTCCGCGCCTTTATAAAACGGGATCTTTGGTCATACATGTCTCTGACGGTGCAGTTCGCCGCCTTCAACAAGAAAGAGCCGCTCCTTTACTTTTTTGCCGATTACATTGCCATGATGATTCTCTTTGCATCTATCGGCTTTCTTGCGGCAACGTTTTTACAAAAAGCAGGCGCAAAGCGTTCAACACGGCCAAGACCATAACGCCCACATCGGCAAAAACGGCGAAGCCCATGGTCGCCATGCCGGCGGCACCGAGAAGAAGAACAAAAATTTTAATACCTATGGCAAAGACTATATTTTCCTTGACGACAACCATACTTTTTTGCGCAATCTTGACAGCGGCTGCCAGCTTCAGCGGGTCATCGTCCATCAAAACCACGTCGGCCGCTTCCACGGCCGCATCGGAACCGAGGGCACCCATGGCGACGCCCACATCGGCACGAGCGAGAACGGGCGCGTCGTTCAAACCGTCACCTGCAAAGGCGAGCGCTTCAGCCGGCTGCCGCAGATCCGCCGTCAATTCTTCCACTATACGTACTTTGTCGGCCGGTAAGAGCTCACTGTATACTTCAGTAATTCCCAACTCGTCGGCGACGGCCGCCGCCGTTTTGGAGCCGTCACCGGTAAGCATGACAAGGCGCCTTACGCCCTTTTCTTTGAGAGCTTTAACCGCTGCGGCGGCGTGAGGCTTCACGACGTCCGAGATAACGATATGGCCCGCATACTTGCCGTCTACGGCGACATGGATAATTGTGCCCTCGCAGTCGCAGTGAACAGGTGCTGCACCGCAGTCTTCCATAAAGGCGCCGTTGCCGACGCATACAGCATGGCCGTTGACGACGGCGCGCATGCCCTTGCCGGCCACTTCCTCACCGCCCGTCACGGCACAGCCGTCTCCGGCGGCAGCGTAAGCGATACGCAAGGCTTCGGCAATAGGATGTGCCGAGAAGGATTCAACGTGAGCCGTCAAATGGAGCAACCGCTCTTTCTCCGTGCCGCCGCTCACGGCGTCACCTAAAGCGGCAAGTCCGGACGGATGGACGGCGACGACGTCAAACTTTCCCTTTGTCAAGGTTCCCGTCTTGTCAAAAACGACGGTTTTTACACGAGCCAATCTTTCCACGTATTGCGAGCCCTTAATCAAGATACCCTCTCTGCCGGCTCTGCCTACGGCGGCAAAAAAGGTCAAGGGTACGCTGATGACAAGGGCGCAGGGGCAGCTGATGACGAGAAAAATCAGAGCACGATAAACCCACACGTACCACTGCGCCGTACCGTTTACGATAAGGCCGTATAAGGGCGGCAAGAGAGCCAATAAGGCTGCCGAGCCTACGACTGCCGGCGTATAGACACGGGCAAAGCGCGTAATAAATTGTTCCGCCCGGGATTTGCGGGCGCCCGCCTCTTCTATAAGCCGCAAAATTTTCGTTGCCGTCGATTCGTCATAGCCTTTAGTCGTTTCCACACGCAAAACGCCCTGCAGGTTGACGGAACCGCTCAGTACGGCTTGGCCCCGCTTTACGTCAAGCGGCAGGCTTTCACCCGTAAGAGCAGCCATATTTAAGCTGCCGCCCCCGGAAAGAACTCTGCCGTCGAGCAATATTTTCTCGCCCGCCTTGACGACGATAACCGAGCCTGCAGGAACGGTTTCCGGCAAAGCATCGTCCCAAGACCCGTCTTCTTTCTCTACGTGCACATACTCGCCGTGACTGTCTATGAGAGCCGTAACATTGCGGCGGCTCCTGTCTACGGCGTAGCTCTGAAACCGTTCGCCGATTTGGTAAAAGAGCATGACCGCCACGGCTTCCGTATACCCGTCGTTTTCATAGAGAGCCAATCCCCAGGCACCCAAGGTGGCGACAGCCATGAGCACGCATTCATCCAAGCCGTCACCGTCTTTTATGCGCTCTGCCGCTTCGCGCAGAATATCATGACCGATAATGAAATAGGCTGCGGCGTACAAAATCATGGATGTTAAGGGATTCAAGTCCGTCACGCAGGCAAAGAATATGAGAAAAACCGTAATTCCTATGCGGAGGAAAATTCCTTTTTGTCCTTTCATCATAAATATCTCTCCTGTTTTATATGAACAAGTTTTCATTTATTCATTAAATTAACTATACTAAATTTCTAAAAACAGGTCAATATACTATGTGTGCCGGACGGGCATAATAAAAGCCGTATTGCCCCAATTCGGACAGTACGGCCCTTCCGTTCTTATTTTAATTCCATGAGCGCCATGTGGCGCCCTGTATGGCCTTTCTCCCTGCGGTACGAATAAAAAAGGTCGTTCCGCGTGTATGTACAAATATCGGTTCGTTCAATATGATGCGGCAAAATACCGGCACGAAGCATGAGAAGCTCATTCGTTCGCCACAAATCATAGAGATATTTTCCGTCTCTCTTTTCCGTGTAAAGTGTTTTCAATTCCTCCGGCATAAAAAGCGCCGCAAAGGCTTCAATCACTTCCGGCCCCACTTCAAACCGCTCCGGGCCGATAGCCGGGCCGATGGCGGCCAGGATGTCCGCCGGCTTCGTGCCGAAGTTTTCCGTCATTTCCCGGACAATGACACCGACAATATTACCGGCCGTACCGCGCCAACCGCCGTGAGCGAGGCCGACGGCCCTGCGGACGGGATCGTAAAACAAAAGGGGCGTACAGTCGGCAAAATTCATAGTCAACGCCGTTTGCGGTTCATTCGTGATCAAGCCGTCGCAAGAGGGAATGGCCGTTTCCTTACCCTCCGCCCCTCTGCCGCGGTCGGTATGGCCGACGCGTACGACCGTCGTGCCGTGCACCTGATTACAGCCGACGTAATCGGCCGTATCGACACCGACGGCACGGAAGTACCGCCGTCTGTTTTCGATAATTTTTTCCGGAGCGTCGCCTGTGGAAAAGCTCATGTTTAAAGAAGCGAACTCACCTGTACTGACGCCGCCGCAACGGGTGGATACGGCCGCAGCGAGGTCATGTCCGGCAAAAATGGAAAAGCGTACGAACGAAACGCCGTCTTTTTCTTCTATATGCATAATTGTCTTTCTCCTTTACGCCGTCCGTCAGCTGAGAGCTTATGCTCTTATTATACCGAAGCGGCCGGCGCTCTTTCCGGAAAAAATCCGTTCCCTAAAGCCGGGGAAAATGATATAGTTAATCATATACAACATAGTTTTAAGGAGGCTCACACCATGGATTTTACAGTAAAAGAACATTCATCTGCAGAATTGCAGGAAACCGTTACGGAAAATAACACGGCCATCAAATACGCCAGCGGCACGGCTCCGGTCTATGCCACACCGGCCCTCGTCGCCCTCATGGAGCACGCAGCCGTCGTCGCCGTTCACGACCAATTGCCCGAAGGCTGCAGCACGGTCGGCATTATGATGAACATTAAGCACACGTCGGCAACCCCCATCGGCATGACCGTAACGGCAAAAGCCGTTCTGGTCGAACAGGACCGGCGCAAACTGACCTTTAAAATCGAAGGCTTCGATGAAGCCGGTTCCGTCGGCGAAGCCGTACACGAGCGGTTTATAATCGAGTCGGCGCCCTTTGTGGAAAAGGCGCAGGCTAAGCTGAAAAAATAACAGCTCCCGTCTATTACTTATGGATCCTGTCAACCTTTGCCGATGCCGGCAAGGTCGGCGGGATTCATGTGTTTATCGTAGTCTGCGCCGCTCACAAAGCCGCTTGCAACAGCCGCATCGCGCAGAGTCAGGCCCTCGGCGGCCGCTTTTTCGGCAATGGCGCAGGCCTTGTCATAACCGATAAGGGGTACGAGGCCCGTCACCAAAATGAGGGAGCGGTTAAGATTTCTCTCAATTTGTCCGTAATTGGGTACAATGCCGTCAATACAGTGATTGCCGAAGGATTTCATGACATCCGCCAGAAGGCGCACGGACTGAACCAGATTATAGGCCATGACGGGCATAAACACGTTCAGTTCAAAATTCCCTTGGCTGGCGGCAATGCCCACGGTCGCGTCGTTGCCCATGACCTGGACGGCAACCATCGTCACGGCTTCACACTGCGTCGGATTGACCTTGGACGGCATAATGGAGCTGCCCGGCTCGTTGGCAGGGATAATCAGCTCACCGATGCCGCAGCGCGGTCCCGACGCGAGCCAGCGAATATCGTTGGCTATTTTCATGAGGTCGCAGGCCAAGGCTTTCAGCATGCCGTGAACGACGACGAGCTCGTCCTTGCTCGTCAGGGCCTGGAATTTATTGGGTGCCGTCCGGAAGACTTCGCCCGTCAATTCACTCAGCTTTTCCGCAAAAAGTCCGGCATACCCGTCGGGGCAGTTAATGCCCGTACCGACGGCCGTACCGCCTGCGGCGAGATCGCGCAGGAAATCACAACCGTGTTCGAGCATTTCCCTGTTGCGTTCCAACATGCGCGCCCAGCCGCTGAATTCCTGGCCCAGCGTCAAAGGCGTAGCATCCTGCAAATGGGTTCGGCCGATTTTAACGACGTTTTTATACTCCTTCGCCTTACGGCTCAGTTTTTTATGAAGCTCCGCCAGTGACGGCAGGAGGCGCCGGCGAATCAGAAGGATGCCCGTCACGTATATAGCCGTCGGGAAGGTGTCGTTTGAGCTCTGCGAGCGGTTGACGTGATCATTCGGGTGAACCTGCACGGGCCTTCCCCGTTCCGATAAAATATCCATGGCCCTGCGGGCGACAACTTCATTTATATTCATATTGAACTGCGTGCCGCTCCCCGTCATCCAGACGGCAAGCGGAAAATTGCCGTCCAACCGGCCGGCAAGGATGTCGTCGCAGGCGGCGGCAATGGCCTGTGCCCGCGCCTCATCCAATTGCCCCAAAGCCGAGTTGACGAGGGCCGCCGTCTTTTTTACATAAGCAAAGACACGTACCATTTCAACGGGTATCTTTTCCGTGCCGATTTGGAAATTTTCCAGGCTGCGCTGCGTCTGGGCGCCCCACAGCTTTTCCGCAGGTACTTTCATTTCTCCCATGGAATCCGTTTCAACTCGATAATCCACAGTCCTCACCCCTCCTGTTAAAAACGGACCGTTGCGGCTCCTGCCGGGCGGTCCGTTTCCGTTATTGCAAATGGTCCAATCCTTTTTTGCCGATATCCGAACGCACCTGCTGCCCGTTAAAGGAAATATCTCCTACGGCGGCATAGGCCTTATCGACGGCTTCCCGCAGCGATCCGGCCAGTGCCGTCACACCGAGAACACGGCCGCCGCTTGTCACATACGCTCCGTCCCTGACGGCCGTGCCCGAATGAAAGACGACCGTATCTTTCCGTGCGGCCGCCTTGTCAAGGCCGTTGATGACGTCGCCCCCGTGAGACGATTCGGGATAGCCTGCGGCCGCCATGACGACGCAGCATGCCGCGCCGTCATGACGGCGTACCTGTGCGGCGTCAAGTTTCCCCTTGGCGCAGGCATACATAATTTCCGCCAAATCGCCGTCTATAAGGGGCAGGACGGCCTGCGTTTCCGGATCTCCGAAGCGGCAGTTAAATTCGACAACCTTCACACCTTCCGTCGTCAGCATGAGTCCTGCATACAGGCAGCCGCGATAGAGTATGCCCTCTGCCGCAAGGGCCGCAACGGTCGGCTTCAAAATCCGTTCCGTCACTTCTTCATATATGGCTTCCGTCACGGCGGGAGCGGGAGCATAAGCACCCATGCCGCCCGTATTGGGCCCCTTGTCACCGTCAAAAATACGTTTGTGGTCCTGTGCGGCCGGCATGGGCACAATCGTTTCGCCGTCGACAAAAGCAAGAATGCTCGCCTCTTCACCGCTCATGTATTCTTCAACGACAATGCGGCCGCCAGAGTCGCCGAAAATCTTATCTTCCATCATGGCGTCTACGGCCGCCAGAGCTTCGGCCGTCGTCATGGCGACGACGACGCCCTTGCCGGCAGCCAGGCCGTCCGCTTTGACAACGATGGGCGAGCCTTTTTCTTTTATGTACGCTTTTGCGGCCGCACCGTCCGTAAAGCTCTCATAGTCCGCAGTCGGTATACCGTATTTTTTCATGAGCATCTTGGCAAAGCTCTTGGAACCTTCCAGCCGTGCTGCCGCCTTTGACGGCCCGAAAACGGCAATTCCCTTTTCTTCCGCCAGATCCGCAATGCCTTCGGTCAGGGGAACTTCCGGCCCGACGACGAGAAGATCTATATTCTGCCGCACGGCATAATCCGTAATACCTGCCAGGTCCGACACGGGCAGGGGCACGCATTCGGCCAGATCCGCCATGGCCGCACTGCCGGGAACGGCATACAGCTTTTCCACGGACGGACTTTGGCGCAGCTTCCACACGAGGGCATGTTCCCTGCCGCCGCTGCCGATAACACCTACGTTCATCAGTACGACGCTCCTTTCGCTGCGGCTTCCGTCAAATAGGCCGTAACGGCCGCGTCGTAAGCGGCGGTATGTGCGAACGCCTCACGCGCCAGTTCCAACCGATAAGCATCGGAAAATTCGCCGTCTTTTTTCAGAATATCAATGATTTGTCCATACTTTTTCGGATTCGTCACGACGGCGACAAACTTGTTGTTCTTAGCCGCCGCCCGCACCATACAGGGGCCGCCGATATCAATATTTTCAACGGCTTCGGCCAAGGTCACGTCCGGTTTGGCCACGGTCGCTTCAAAAGGATAGAGGTTGACGACGACCAAATCGACAGGTACAATGCCGTGCTCCGCCATGGCTTTCACGTGCTCTTTATTATCGCGCACGGCCAAAATGGCGCCGTGAATCTTCGGATGCAAGGTCTTCACGCGGCCGTCCATCATTTCCGGAAAGCCCGTCACGTCCTGCACGGCCTTTACGGGAATACCTGCATCCTGCAGCGTCTTCATCGTGCCGCCGGTAGAGATAATTTCCACATCCAGTGCAGCCAGCTCTTTTCCTAATTCTGCAATTCCCGTCTTATCGGAAACGCTGAGTAATGCCCGTTTGATTTTCACTGCCCGTCCTCCCGTTAATCTCTGATGTGTACCTTATTGCCTGTAATTTCCAGTTTGTCGTCACAAAAAAGTGATACGGCCCGCACATAGGCCGGATGCTCTTTCGTCAATATCCGCGCCGCCAACGTATCTTCCGTATCGTCATCGCGTACGGGCACGGTCTCCTGAATAATAATGGGGCCCGCATCCATGTCGGGCACGACGAAGTGCACCGTACAGCCGGCAACCTTTACACCCGCTTCCACGGCCTGACGCTGGGCATGCAGCCCTTTAAAAGCCGGCAGGAGTGCCGGATGGATATTCATGATGCGGTGTGCATAAGGCTTTATGAAATCTCCGCTCAACAGCCGCATAAATCCGGCAAGACAGAGCAAATCGGGCCGGAGCGGCTCAATACGCGCGGCTATATAAGCCTCGAAGTCCGGCTGCGACACAAAGCCCTTGCGCTCCGCCACAATGACCGGAACGCCCCAGGACGAAGCGGTCTTTATGAAAGGCGCATCGGCCACATCGCAAACGGCGCCGACGAGCTCGCCCTTAATACTCCCTTCCAGTATGGCCCGTCGCAGCGCCGCCGCATTGGAGCCTCTGCCGGAGGCGAAGACGACGATTCGCTTTTTACGCATGGAAGGGGCCTCCCGTAAGGGTAACGCGTTCTTTATCGGCGCGCACGGTCCTGCCGATAATATAGGCAGGCTCGCCGCGTTTCGCCAGGTCATGCATGACGGCGTCCGCGTCGGCGGCGTCAACGATGAGTATCATGCCGATGCCCATGTTGAAGGTCCGATACATTTCGTGCCAATCCACATTGCCTCCTCGCTGCAAGAGATCGAATACAGGCAGGCGCGGCCATGTCGTAACATCCGCTTCCACACCGATGCCGTCCGGCAGTACGCGGGGAATATTTTCATAAAAGCCGCCGCCCGTAATGTGGACCATCCCTTTAATCGTAAAATTTCGTATAAGCGGCAGGCACGGCCGCGGATAAAGGCGCGTCGGCGTGAGCAGACATTCGCCGACGGACATGCCGAGCTCGGGAACATAGTCGTCAAGCTTCATGCCCATGCGCTCGAAAATAATTTTCCGCACGAGCGAAAAGCCGTTGGAATGAACGCCCGTCGACGGCAAACCGATGAGAACATCACCGACATCGACGGTTTCACCTGTAATGATCTTCTCCCTGTCTACGATACCCACGCCGAAACCGGCCAGGTCATAGTCGCCGTCAGCATAAAAGCCGGCCATTTCCGCCGTTTCGCCGCCCAAGAGAGCACATCCCGATTCGGCGCATGCCGCGGCAACACCCTTGACGACGGTCGCCGCCTGCTCCGGATTGAGCTTGCCCACGGCGATATAGTCGAGGAAAAAGAGCGGTTCCGCTCCCTGGACGAGAATATCGTTAATCGACATGGCGACGCAGTCTTGGCCGACCGTGTCGTGCTTATCCATCATAATGGCCAGGCGCAGCTTCGTGCCGACACCGTCCGTGCCGCTGACGAGAACGGGATTCTCAATCTTACTGTTCATAAGCGAAAAAAGTCCGCCGAAGCCGCCGAGATCGCCGAGCACTTCCGGGCGATACGTGGCCTTTACGGAGTGTTTCATCAGTTCAACCGCTTTGTTCCCCGCATCAATATCGACGCCGGCTGCGGCATAGGTCAACCGTTCCTTAGCATTTTCCTTCGAGGGCATATTTTTCTCCTTCCTCACCGGTCACGGGAATGTCCGTAGGGTAATCGTTATTAAAGCAGGCAAGACACATATTTTCCTTCGGCATTTCCGGCATGGCTCTTGCCAAACCGCCTTCAGAAATGAAGTGCAGCTTGTCTACACCGATATACTTGCGAATTTCTTCCACGCTGAGGCCTGCCGCAATGAGCTCTTTGCGTACGGACGTGTCGATGCCGTAAAAACAGGAGTACTTGACAGGCGGCGCCGATACGCACATGTAGACTTCCCTCGCCCCCGCCTCACGCAGAAGCTTACAGATAATGCCGCTCGTCGTGCCGCGGACAATGGAGTCGTCGACCATGACGATACGTTTTCCCCCGACGACCGACTTGACGACGTTCAGCTTCATGCGCACGGCCAGTTCACGCTGCTTCTGGTTCGGCTTGATGAAGGTCCGTCCCATATAACGGTTCTTAATGAGGCCGTGGTTAAAGGGAATCCCCGACGCCATGGCATAACCGATGGCCGCCGTCGTACCGCTGTCGGGAACGGAAATGACGAGATCCGCATCATAGCGTGTTTCATTCCACATTTCCCGGCCCATGTTAAGGCGCGCCTGATAGACGTCCTGCCCGTCTATAATGCTGTCGGGGCGTGCAAAATAAATGTATTCAAAGGAACAGACCTGCTTACGGTCCGCTGCGGCAAAGATAACCGACCTCAGGCCGTTCTCCCCGATTTCAATAAATTCGCCGGGCTTCACGTCACGCACGAAGGCGGCGCCGATGGCGTCCAGGGCACACGTTTCCGAAGCGAGGACCCAACCGCCCGTCCCGGTCCGGCCGATACAGAGGGGACGGAAGCCGTACGGGTCGCGGGCACCGTACATCTTTTCTTTCGTCATGAGAACGAGAGAATAAGCGCCCCGAATCTGTTTCACACTGTCTATAATACGCTCTTCAAAGGTCTTTTTCTTACTGCGGCCGATGAGATTGACAATGACTTCGCTGTCCATAGTGGTCTGAAAGGTGGCACCCGAATCCTCCAGAGCTTCGCGCAGAAGGCGCGTATTCGTCAGATTCCCGTTATGGGCCAGGGCGATTTCACCCATAGCCGTATACACGGCAAGAGGCTGAATATTGCGCGGATTATTGGAGCCCGTCGTCGAATAGCGGACATGTCCGATGCCGATATGTCCGTCTTCTTCGGGCACGCCTTTTTCAAAGACCGAGCTGATGAGTCCCATGCCGCGGTACGTATGAATATCCGTCCCGTCCGTAAGGGCCATGCCGCCGCTTTCCTGCCCGCGGTGCTGCAGGGCGAAGAGCCCCCAATAGATATATCGCGGTATCTCCACGGTCTTGTCGTAAATGCCCAGGACACCGCATTCTTCATGAATTTTATCCCATATCGGATCGTACTGCATATATTCCCTCCGGCCGTTTATCAGGATTTTTTCAGCTGCTCCTGCAATTTCAGATTTTTTGCTGCGACTTGGTCACTCATATGCTTGCGATAGGCTTTGTATTTTGCGCGCAGAGCCGCATTGCCGACAGCCAGTATCTGCAGTGCCAGGAGGGCGCCGTTCCCGGCGCCGTTAATGGCAACGGTCGCAACCGGCATGCCCGAAGGCATCTGCACCGTGGCGAGAAGCGCGTCCATTCCCTTCAGGCTCCCCCCCGCCAAGGGAACACCGATAACGGGCAGGGGCGTAAAGGCTGCGACAACACCTGCCAGATGAGCCGCCATACCGGCGCCGGCGATGATACAGTCGATGCCCCTCGCTTCCGCTCCTTCGGCAAACTCTTTGACCGCATCCGGTGTGCGGTGAGCCGACGCGAGAATGACCTCGCATTCCACGCCGAACTCGGCAAACACATCCAAGGCTTTCTGCATAACGGGCAGATCGGAATCACTGCCCATTATTACCCCGACCTTCATAAAAATGCTCCTCCCCGAAACAAAGAAATCCCGAAAGCGACATACGTCACCTTCCGGGATTTTTACATTACGGCATATTGCAGGCACGGCAAGAAAAAGAACGTATACAGATGTCCTTCATCATTGATATCATGCCGCATCTCCCTACCGGTAAAATAACAAAAATACAATTTTATTGTATCAACAAAGAACGGAGCTGTCAAACAAGCTTTATACCTGCAATTCCCTGTCCGTATAGGAAAAGAGAAGTCCCAAAAACAGACCGCCTGCCGCAGCCGTACCGATTTCATAGGACAGAGCGTATACGCACAGGGGGAAATAATAGGCCAGTACCTGCATGCCGCCGAAGAGGAGTGCCGCCGCCGGGAGAAACAAAAAGGCCCTCGGCCGAACGTGCACAACCCGTTCCGTGTTGATCCACGCGCCTTGCCGCCGTCTGCCGCAGAGGGCGTGAGAAAGGAAAAAGAGGACGAAAAAGGACACGGCCCAAACGGCAAGGCTCACCGCAAAAAAGGCCGTAACCACAAGCGCCCACACGAGGTACATGGCGTTGTGCAGTACTGCCGCCCTGACGGGAAGCCGCCCCCTTCTCCGCCCGTACGCAAGACCGGCTGCCAGGGAAAGAATCATCATAAGTTGAAAGGCCGTGACTGCATCAAAAAAACTGATCATACGTCTCTCCTTCGTAAAGCTGCAATACGTTCCCCCGTTACTTTCTGAAGGACGTAAAATCCAAGGTTGCAAACAAGTCATCCATAGTTTCGGCGCGACGGATTTGCGTGACCGCCCCGTCCTTGCGGAGCAGGAGCTCCGCCGAACGGAGCTTGCCGTTGTAATTAAAGCCCATGGCATGACCGTGAGCGCCCGTATCGTGAACGACGAGGATATCGCCTTCATCAATTTGCGGTAACTTTCTGTCAACGGCAAATTTATCACAGTTTTCACAAAGGGAACCGGTCACGTCATACACATGATCGGCAGGCGCCGTTTCTTTACCCATAACCGTCAAATGATGATAGGCGCCGTACATGCCGGGCCGCATGAGATCCGCCATGGACGCGTCCGTACCGATATAGTGTTTCCAAATATCCTTGTGATGAATGGCCGTCATGACGAGGTAACCGTACGGCCCCGTAACAAAACGGCCGCATTCAAAGGCAAGGCGAACCTCGCCGAGGCCGTGCGGCACCATAATTTCTTCAAAACTCCGCCGAATACCGGCGCTGAGGACGGCACAATCGACGTCTTTATCTTCGGGGCGATAGGGAATGCCGATGCCGCCGCCGAAGTCGATAAACTCAATGTTTACGCCGAGTTTATCCTGTACTTCCACGGCAAGGTCGAACATCATCCCGGCCGTATGAAGGAGGTTCGCTTCGGCCAATTCGTTCGACACGACCATCGTGTGCAGTCCGAAACGGGCCACTCCCTTTCGGCGCAGCATGTCTATGGCCGCAAAAATCTGGCCGCGCGTCATGCCGTATTTCGCTTCTTCAGGCATACCGATGAGAGCGTTCCCCTCTTTCAGCAGCGGCCCCGGATTATAACGCATGCATACAGCGGCCGGCAAGGGACCCCGCCGCTCCATATAATCGATCATCGTAATATCGTCCAAATTGATGAGAGCGCCCATTTCCATGGCCTTGGCAAACTCTTCATACGGTGTGTCGTTGGCCGAAAAAACAATCTCTTCACCGGAAATGCCGATCTTTTCACACAAGAGGAGCTCCGCCATGGAGCTGCAGTCGGCACCGATGCCTTCGGCTTGCAGCAATTTTAAGATATGCGGATTGGGTGTCGCCTTGACGGCAAAATACTCTTTAAAACCGGGCGCCCACGCAAAGGCGGCAAGGAATTTACGTGCATTATCAACAATCGCCCGTTCATCATAAATATGAAAAGGCGTAGGATATGTCTTGATAATTTCACGAATTTCCGCCTCCGTGAAGGGGATTTTCTTTTCACTCATTCCTGTTAACTCCCTTTCCTGCGCGTTGACGAAAAAACGCACCCTTTACAGGTGCGTTCCGTATGCGCCGTTTACTGTGCCTTTGCCATTTCGACGAGCTTGGCGAATGCAGCCGCGTCGTGTACGGCGAGATCGGCCAACATTTTGCGGTTGACCATAACGCCTGCTTTGGTTAAGCCGCAGATGAAACGGCTGTAGCTCATGCCGTTTGCGCGCGATGCCGCGTTGATACGGGCAATCCACAATTTACGGAATTCCCGCTTCTTGGCGCGGCGGTCGCGAAGTGCATACGAAAGTGCCTTCATTACGCTTTCATTTGCTTTTTTAAAGAGACGGCTGCGCGTACCGCGATAGCCTTTTGCCAATTTGATGATTTTCTTGTGACGGGCGTGTGCCGTAACGCCGACTTTAACTCTAGCCATTATATATTCCTCCCGGGTTTACTGTAACTGTAATCGTATATGTATTAAATAAACGGGCACATCTTGCGAACCGCGTCGCTGTAGCTCTTGGCTACGAAAGCGGCTTTACGCAGATTGCGTTTCCGTTTGGGCGATTTCTTTTCCAAAATATGGCTCTTATACGCCTTTGCTCTTCTGAATTTACCGGTGCCTGTTACACTGAACCGTTTTGCCGCAGCGCTGCGGGTTTTCAATTTCTCCATTATAATATCCTCCTCTTACTTCGCTTTGTTGACAGCGATGACCATGGTCATGTTTCTGCCTTCTATCTTGGGTGTCTTTTCAACGTGTGCGACAGCTTTGAGTTCATCGGCAAAACGAACGAGCAGCTTTTCACCCAATTCGGGATGACTCATTTCACGGCCTCTGAACATAATCGTGACCTTTACCTTATTGCCTTCGTCAAGAAAACGCTGTGCCGCCTTCATTTTCACATAAAAATCATGATCTTCAATATTGGGGCGCAGCTTTACTTCTTTTAAGGTAAGAACCTTTTGCTTCTTCTTTGCTTCCTTTTCCCGTTTCTGCTGCTCATACCGGTACTTGCCGTAATTCATGAGGCGACATACGACAGGCGTCGCGGCAGCGGCAATTTCGACCAAATCCAAATGCCGTTCTTCCGCAATTTGACGAGCCGAACGCAAAGACATGACACCGAGCTGTTCATTCGTGTCGCTGACCAGACGCACTTCTTTCGCTCTGATCTGTTCGTTCACGCGCAATTCCTTACTAATAATCTTTCACCTCCGCAAAAAAAGAGCGAACAACATAGCTGTCCGCTCATATCTGCCTGGCCGGTAACCTTAGTAACTCAAGCGCCATGTAAGGTGAGAAGCGGACCGCTCCTGCTTAATCAACGATATATAAATAGTACCAGCCCACCTGCACCGTGTCAAGCATTAATTTTTCATTAAATTGCGAGCCGTCGGGCCATTTTTATGCTACCCTTAATAAGGAGATAGTAAGCGTGTCAGGCTCGTCAATCTTAGTGGCCACCATAATCATGGCTGCCAAATAATTGGCCCATGAAAAAGCGCCCGACATAACATAACGCCGGGCCGTTCTTTCAAATTCATTAACTTGGAGACGAGCCTGGCGTCACGAAACGCTTGCTGTCTCTTTTTATATTATACACAATTTCCCGGACATTGCAAACTTGAGCAGCTATTTCGCGGAAAGTGCTAAAACGTAGTCAGTTCATCAAAAATCTTTTCCGCGTATGTATCGGTCATGCCGGCAATGTAATCGATGCAGGCCGTCTTATAATCGTCCTCACTTGTGTCGATTCGGTAAATAACGGTATTGCCGTATTCACGCGTATCCCCTTCCGCACGGCCTATGTCGGAGTACTTTTTCATCCGCTTTTCAAAGTGCCGGCCCAAGGTCGGGTAGTCTTCGGCAAGGCGCCTGATATTGTCCATCGTGTTGCCGCCGGCATAGCATTCCCGGAGCAGCTTGTAAATGGATTCAAGAATAAGGCGCGCGTAGTTGTGATAGATTTCCAGGCGCTTGCTCTTATAAATATATTCATAGTTAAAACGCATGACAGTATCCATCAGCCTGATATGCCCTTCAGACAGGACAATACCCTTTTCCGGCGTGCTTTCACGGCAAATATCCGTAATGAGCGGGTACATGATGGACGTATTCGTAACGGACTGCATGTCCGCCCGAAAGTGACTGTTCAGCTCGCGCAGAAGTTCACGCAGGGGCTTGCCGTTTTCTTTTAAAATGCGCAGCCGCACGGCGTCTTCAATGTCCCTGCCCAAATAGGCGATTTTGTCGGCCACCTTGACGACACACCCTTCCCACGTATAGGGGTCGTATCGGCCGGGACCGGGTATTTCCTCCAGTTCCAAAGCTTCCCCGCGCGGCCTCAGCACGGTTGACCGTACTTCACCGCAGTGACTGATTATGCCGTCACGGACGGCATAGGTCAGCATGAGGTTTTGTGTTTTCCCGGCCGGATCGAGGAGCGTCTCGATGTCGTCTACTACGCGCAGCCCCTGTTGTTCATGCCAAAAGCGTCGCCCCAATTCTTTTTCGCTGATTTCCTGCAGCACCCGCTCGCCGAGATGGCCGAAGGGGGAATGCCCCAGGTCATGGCCAAGAGCAATGGCGCTGATGAGCTCACAATTCAGGCCGAGATACACGCCGATAGTACTGCTCACGGAATTCACCTGGTTGACATGGTCAATACGTGTCGATATATGATCATTTTTCGTCGTAAAAAAAACTTGGGTCTTATGCTTCAGCCGGCTGTAGGCGAGAGAGTGGATAATGCGCGTGTAATCTCTGCCGAATTCCGTGCGAAAATCACCGTCCCGCGTATATAATTTCCCTTTGCGCGCCGATGCAAACTGCCAATGCGGATGGGTTTCGTCCATCCGCACGGACGCAAAAGCGTGTTTCATAGTTCATCCCTTTCCGAGCGCAAAGAGCGCAAATTTTCCTGCGCCCGCTCAACATCTATATACTTACTGTTCTTATCGGCCACCTCCACATGGAGCCGCCGCTTCGTTTCTTTTTTTATTTTCCCGTACAGCGCCGCCGGAAAATCCGCCGCCGTCGTCGTAATCCCGCGCGGAAAAACGGCCTCTTTTTCCAATATATAGCCGTCCGGCACATCCCGGGACTGCCGCGGATGGTACAGGCTGAACCAAAGATCAAACACCTCGTTGCCGCTGCGGCTGATTACTTCAAAAAGCGCTTCGCCGTCATGACGCACGGCAAGGTGGAAAAAGACGGCATTTCCCGTCCGCAGTGAACGAAGCCGCGACATATAAGCCCAAGCTCCGAAGAGTCCGTTTACGGGAACAGGGTTGTACTTGGAGCCGAAAGGCCCTGTCGCGCCGGGAAGTGCGTCACACGCGGATCCGGACGAAATTTTTGCCTTTTCTTCCCCGTCTGCGGTCTCGTTTTGTGCGGCAGCACTGTTAAAAAGTGCCGCGGCATCATCATATATGCGTGTATCCATCGGCTCCAGCGAAGTTCTGCCGAATAAGCCGTTCAAAAAACTCATGTCCATGTCTCCTCATTTTTCTTACTCCTTATTATACGGTCAGGCGCTTATCCTGTCGAGATGAGAAAAGCTCTTATTTAAAGTCGGAAGTATGTTTCTTTTTCCTCAATATATTTTTAAGTGTTTTCTTAAAATAATTAAACAGTCTATTTTTACTCATACTATATAAATTTTTATTACTTAAAATTCTATTGGTTTCTCCTTATTTCTATTTCATCAAAAAATTCTGTTGTCCATATTCCCTTTATTTATCTAAATTACCGTCAACTTCTATGCATTAATGACATATACAGGCGCCGGCAATAACTTTTTAGGCTGTTGATTTTATTTGCAATTCTGCTACTATATAAGCAGATAAAGAAAGTTCATTTACGAACTTTATTATACTTGTAACTTCTAAAAGGAGGGGATTTACGATGACACATTTAGGTGATAATGCAAAGCTGATTATTTCGTTAGGCATTTTGATGAGCTATAGCTTCATCGTAAACTTATTCTAACACATACAGCATAAAGAACGCCTTCACGCGAGGGCGTTCTTTTTATTTACGGCCATATTTAGCTATGACTTATACGGCAAGTTATCTCTATATCAATGACTATTCTGTATAAATCAACTAAATTTCGCCCTTGTTTTTATAGAGAAAAGCATATACTATATACATAGAGATTGTGAAATCACGAACATTTGTAATAAAATGAACGTACTCATTTCACATTTCTATATTTATCAATCAGTACCGAACATTATATGAAGGGGTGGTATTCATGAAAGAGGTTGTAATCGTAAGTGCATGCCGTACGGCAATCGGAAAATACGGCGGAGCATTCCAGGACGTATCTGCTGTCGAGCTCGGCGCAATCGTTATTGAAGAAGCGATTAAACGCGCAGGCATTTCCAAGGAAACTGTCGACGAAGTCCTTATGGGTAACGTATTGCAGGCAGGTCTCGGCCAGAACCCGACCCGCCAGGCGATGATCAAAGCTGGTTTGCCTGTCGAAACACCGGCAATGACGATTAATAAGGTTTGCGGCTCCGGTCTCCGCTGCGTATCGCTGGCGGCACAGATGATCAAAGCCGGCGATGTTGACGTCGTTGTGGCGGGCGGTATGGAAAACATGTCTCAGGCACCCTATCTCGTACAGAAAGCACGCTGGGGCTATCGTATGGGCGACGGCAAAATCGTCGATGAAATGATCAAAGACGGCCTGTGGGATGCTTTCAACAACTACCATATGGGTATCACTGCTGAAAATATTGCCGAAAAATTCAGCGTAAGCCGCCAGGCACAGGATGAATTGGCTGCCGCTTCTCAGGAAAAAGCCGTTTCCGCTATTAAAGGCGGTGCCTTCAAAGATCAAATCGTTCCCGTCGTCATTCACACGAAAAAAGGCGATATCGTCGTAGATACGGACGAATTCCCGCGTGAAGGCGTAACGGCCGAAGGTCTCGGCAAATTAAAACCGGCCTTCAAAAAAGACGGCGGCACGGTTACGGCCGGCAACGCTTCCGGTATCAATGACGGCGCCGCTGCAGTAGTCGTCATGTCTGCGGACAAGGCGAAAGAGCTCGGTATTAAACCGCTCGCAACGATTACGAGCTACGCTTCCGCCGGTGTTGATCCCGCCATCATGGGCACGGGTCCTGTTCCTTCTTCCCGCAAAGCGCTTGAAAAAGCAGGTCTCAAAGGCGGCGACCTTGACCTCATCGAAGCTAACGAAGCATTCGGCGCACAAGCCGCATACTGCTGCAAAGAACTCGGCTTCGACATGGCTAAAGTCAACATTCACGGCGGTGCCATCGCCCTCGGTCACCCCATCGGCGCATCGGGCGCGCGTATCCTCGTCACCCTGCTCTACGGCCTTAAAGAAAAAGGCGGCAAATACGGTCTGGCAACGCTTTGCATCGGCGGCGGCCAAGGCACGGCTTGCATCGTGGAAAATGTAAAATAAGCTTGTTGTTAACAGTATTTAAGCAACATAAAAGAAGAGCTCCGGCCGGAGCTCTTCTTTTATGTTATATATTTATTTCTTATCCTTCTTGGAAATAACGCGAACCCGCTCAATTGACGGATTGCCTGCTTTGTCTTTTGCAATCGTATCTACGCGGAACCGTTCCAATTCGGGTTCAAACTCAGCGAGCATACGGGCATCTACATTGACGCCTCTCTGCATAGCCCGATACACGATAGCTGCAAATTCATAGCGGGTCATCATGCGGTCACCGCCGAAGTTTCCGTCCGGATAGCCTTCCACCACATCGTTGCCGGCTAAGGTGGCTACATATTCATAAGCCCAATGGTTTTCCGGTACGTCCGGGAAGAGCTTCATCTTCGTAGTATCCAGCTGTTGTCCCTGTGACATCTTAACGAGGGCGCCTTTCAGCTGTTCTACTTCCTGGCGCAGATCTTTGATTTCCTTGGCCATAGCCACCTTGGATGTGGATACATGGTTGCCCTGACCCAGCTTCAGGCTGATACCGGCGTTGACCATGTTTTCACCGCCGCCGAAGCTGCCGCCGACGGACAGCATCGTGTCTTCATTGGGGCGGTAGAAAGCGCCTACCGATACGGCGTTGGCGCCGCGGTAATTGCCGTAACCCGCTGCGAAATCCCACTTGTCGTCCGGATCGAAATCCAGCGGATGGAAAGCCGCCAATGCCGCCGCTCCCGCGCCGACTCGGTCAAGACGGTTGTCCAGCTTGTTCACTTTGCCGCTGATATTCGTCACATTGTTCGTAATGTTCTGTACGTCGTTCTTTACGGCGTGGAGCTGGCTGCCGTTTACGGCATCCGTCGAAGTGCTGCTGACTTCTCCGGCCGCCACACTCGTGATCTTCTTGCTGCCCGCATGAATTCCGGCCGTCGTCATGGACGGACCGCCGGCAATCGTCACGCCCGTATCGCTGACCTTCGTATTGCCTGTCTTGACGCTGCCATCGCTGCCTAGATCGATGTTTTTGGCAAGCTTCAGGTTCAGTTTGCCGTCTTCGGCAACGACTCCGATATTATTGGCTGTTGCCACTTCTGTCGCACCGCCGGTAATCTGGAGAGTTTCTCCCATTTTCCTGTTGATTGCCGCACCTGTATCTCCCGCAAAATTGATTCCTTTGTTTATATCATTGGAAATGCCATTCACGAGCCCGCTTACATCGACATCATAGTTCTTGGACGTATCGTTCTGCGTGAATTTAAGCGTCTTCGTAGCCGCATCATAGGTACCGCCGGTGGTATACGTATCCTTGGCATTAACCGTATAGACTGTATGGTTATCGGGACCGGCAGTCGTCTTATCGACAGTCACATTAGTCCCGCCTTTTACTTCCATATTTGCAGCTGCCGTCGCCGTTGACTGCACCTGTTTCAGCTGCGCCACGTTGACGGCGTCCGTATCCTGCGCGCCTGCCGCCACGCCCGTAATCTGACGGGTCACATTGTTTGCCGCATCACCGACGGAAACGGCCGCCTGTGTGGCCTTCCATGTCGCAGACCCATCGGACGAAGCCCCGCCGGTCTTGGGATCATAGCCTGCGGCACCGGCGGCGGTGGAAGCTATGGAGCCGAAGCCGAGAGCTACACCGCCGGCCGCGGTCACATTGGCATTATGGCCGATGGCTACGGCGTTTGCCACGCTCGTCGTAATGGTGCTGTCTCCGGAGCCCAGAACGATGCTGTTGTCGGCGTGGTTTGAAAGTTTCCGCTTGTTGCCCATCACGAGAGCATCATCCGTGTCTTCCACCGTGTTTTCGGAGCCGATGACGGATACATGATTGACATTAGTCGCCGTATTTTTATAACCGTCGATCATATTGTACTTGCTGACAGCCCCGCTGGTCCCTTTCAGAACGTTGCCCACGCCGATGATCTGGGAAGCTTGCGTCCAGTCGGCCGTATTGCCGCCGCCCATAGCCAATGTTGAACCGCCGCCGTCAGAATTCTTCACGGCAGTGCGGAGCTTGTCGGCCAGATCTTTTGCCGAAGAACCGCCGTCAGACGGTGCGGTAATATTGGTGATGGAATTGGTGATCTCATTGCCGGCGCCGAAAATTAGGGAGCCGTTGGAATTGAACGTCCGGTTCGCCGTGCCGACGATGCTGTTGGCAACACCGGAATAGCTGTTTGAAGACGTTGCAGATTCAACACTGTTCAAGGATCCCATGACCGTCGCGCCGAAATTCTTGCCCGCATCATATGTGTTTCTTCCGCCGGCATAATTCCCGGAAATAATGGAGTAAGCCCCTGTTATTGTTGAAAATGCGCCCAAATTGTAGCTGTTCGTCCCGAGCGTCGTCGCATTGACATTGACACCGGTCGCTCTCGTGTTGGCGCTGTCAATCGTTACGTCACCCAAATCGCCGCGATAATTATGGGTCCCTACCATCAGGCTACCTGTACGGGCAAAGGTGTTTTCACCGATGGCGATGCCACCGGCCACTTTTGAAGGATCTGCCGGTATTCTTGCAGAAGAAAACCAACTTCCGCTGTATGTCGTCTGACCGAAAGCAAATGCGGCTTCCTGTTGGCCGGCCATATTTTCCACTTTGGCATTCTGTCCGATAGCGATACTGCCGCCCTGATCCGCATAGTTATTAATTTGCGCTTCATTACCGACGGCTACGTCTCCACTGCCTCTTCCGCCATTGCTGTCCTGTGTCTTGGCATTCGTCCCGATGGCCACGCTGTTATGACTCATGGCACCGGCACCTACACCGGCAGCTAATGCATTTGTTCCTGTCGCCCCGTTGTTATTGTAGTTTCCCTTTGTACTGTCTGTAGAATTCACACTGTAAAAATGAACCTTGCCGGCATCTATTGCACTTTTTACATTTTTCAGCTGCGCCACGTTGACGGCGTCAGTATCATTCGTGCCTGCAGCTACGCCCGTAATCTGGCGGGTAACGGTGGTCCCATCACCTACGGAAACGGCTGCATGAGTGGCTTTCCATGTAGAAGCAGTCGCAGTGGAATTGGCTCCCGTTGCCGGATCATAGCCTGCAACGCCCTTGTCCACAGAAGCGACGGAACTGCTGCCAAGAGCCACACCACCTGCTTTTTCCACCTTGGCGTTGTGACCGACGGACACGGCTTCGGATACGGTCTGTTCCGTTTCACTGTCCGCGGAGCCGAGAACCACGCTGTTTGATACGCCGGTCAGCTTATGCCTGTCACCGATAACGATATTGGAATTACCGTTCGTTACCGTATTTTCAGAGCCGATAACGGATACATGATTTACTTTATCAGCCGTATTTTTGTAACCGTCGATCATATTGTACTTGCTGACAGCCCCGCTTGTTCCTTTCAGCGTGTTGTTCACGCCGACAACCTGAGATGCCTGCGCCCAGTCGACTGTATTGCCGCCGCCCATGGCCATCACGGCTCCGCCCGATTCATTGTCCTGGATGGCCTTGCGCAATTTCGTCAACATTTCATCCGGCGTATTGGCACCGCTCGTCAGGCCGGAAATATCCTTGATGGAATTGGTGATATTATTGCCGGCGCCGAAAATCAAAGAACCGTTGCTGTTTTCCGTCATGTTGGCCACGCCGACGATGCTGTTGGCAACACTTCTCAAACGATTATGAAGCGGCCGAATCACACACTTGCACAAAAATCCTCATAAATATTCTCCTTCCTAATGGGAGATAACTTTAGCAATTCATAATGAATATCTGAGTCTATTTCAATTTCTAATATTTCATTTACTATTTTTGAAATAGATTCTTTATTTACGGGAATCCCTTTAATTGTCGTATCCATATCCATCGTACTACGCATATTTACGCCAATAAGAGAGGAAATTAAAAGTCCACCTTTTAGTATGAAATTTTCCTTATATTTTGATTTAGAGAGTTTTTCTAATATTCCTTCAAACAAGCACATTTGAAGCAAAGAGTTAGGATTTACTCCTGTCTTTTTGGATATATTCCTAACAGCTCCTTTTATCTGTTCTGATGTTTTCACAACAATACCTCCGTATAATGCCTTAATGATTTTTCCATATTCATTTGAATTGCATATTTAGATAGATTCAGTAAATTCTTATCTTTCGATTCAAAATACGACTTCATCGTTTCACTGAAAACCTGTGAATCAATTCTATTCTTATCTTTTATAAAGTCCAAAACAGTTCTTTCTCTATCATATATAGGTATCTCTCTGCCAAATGGACTTATAATTGTCGTCTTTCCGGTTTGGTAATAGTCTTTTTTACAATACTTAAATAAAATATTATCTTTTACCGCTTTCACCCTACTTACATTGTCACCTGCCTGTACGCTCATAACATAAACAAGTGGCATTCTTGTACATAAGCCATGTAAATAAGCTGCTGTTTCATGAGAAAAAATCCCTTTTGGTATTCGATAAGAAAAATAAAGATATTCATCTATTTCTTCATTTGGAAGTCCATATAATCCGTTTGCTATTTTTACTATCTCTTTTTTTCTTGTCAACTCTTTCAATAAATCCTTATGAATCCCATTTTCTAAGGCACTCTCAGTTGTAATGACCCCTTTATTTTCTTCTATTTTTTTATATAACAACTCTCTTTTACTCATACTGTCACCGCCTTTTTATTCTTAAATTATATATTTTATAAGAACAAAAATAAAGATTTTCTCTTTATTGGACAGCGTTAACTTGTTGTGGGCATTTTTTGACAAGTAAGTCTTTTGACTTTTAACATTTAGTGCCGAGGTCAGATTAATTCGTTCGTTGGTACGACTGCAACCAACAACATCATGCATTATATTGTCAAAGATGAGAAAACAATCCGAAAACATATAAATAACACTTTTAAAGATAATGAAACAGATAAACTAACAACACGCAAAAAATGAGTGTTGCCGAGGTTTACATTTTATTATACTGGACAACGTCATATCCATCGGTTATCGGATAAAATCACAGCGTAGTACAGCCTTTCGTACAATGCATTAGTCCTGGTAGCTGAATCAAATCCTAAAGAAAAAGACATTATGATACAAGTAATAACTAATTTTCTACATTGGTAAATAAGGAAGATATTAATGAAAACTAAGATTATAACGGCCTTTTTAACGGCCTATCCATACTGATGTTAGTATAAAATAATTGTGGAAAAACTTTAGCTCTCAAACGCTTGTTGTCTCTTTTTGTATTATATACGATTTATGAGCCTTGCAAAATTTGAGTTTGTAAATGGACAGCGTTAACTTGTTGTGGGCATTTTTGACAAGAAAGTCTTTTGACTTTTAACATTTAAATATCTAGGTCGGATTAATTTATCGGTACGACTGTAATCAACAACACCATGCTTTATAGAACCATAATTTATTGACTAATGCTCAGAAAATCATATCTACATCTGTAAAAAACAGATTAATTCCTCTTTTCTTCATAGCGATGACTTCCTTCAGCTTTGTCCGAAGTTCTTTATCCAATTTTTTGTGTACCGTAATCGGATTCCCTTGAATCGTATGCACATGATCCAAATAAACCGCTTTTACCGGAAAGGCATTTTGTATCAAAAACGCATTTTCTTCCCCTGCAAATATCCCAATTACAATCGTGCTACACTTGCCGTTCCTCTTTATTTTAGAAGCGATAATCTTTTTGTATTTTTCGACTTTCGAGCTAATCGGTATCATCCCAAAAATATCTTTATTTTTTGAATCCTCAATTGCATAGTAATGCGGTCGATAATTGCCATTTTCCTTGTTGCTCATTAGAGAGGAATCTGACACATCAGAAAAGAAACGATCTTTTATATGATAAGAATATCCTTGTTTTACCTCCATACAAACATCCAAAAATAACCATCCACCCGCATAGCGGGTGGTTTTTCTGTTTCGGGCATAGCCCTAACGTTAAAGGCAGCGCACAAGTGCGCTTTTTATTGGCCTGCCAGCCACACACGGGGTTACTTGCTACCCGTAAACGGGTCTTGCGGGTCAAATAAACTTAATTGATCGCTCTCTTTATCTGCTTTCAACTGATTCTCTATATATTCTTTTATCGCTTTTGTATTTTTCCCTACCGTATCCACATAATATCCTTTGCACCAGAATTGCCTATTCCGATACGCAAATTTCATATTCCCGAACCGTTGGAAGATCATCAAACTGCTTTTTCCTTTTAGATATCCCATGAAACTTGATATACTCAATTTCGGTGGAATACTAACCAGTAGGTGGATGTGGTCCGGGCACACTTCTCCTTCTACAATGTCTACGCCTTTCCATTGGCATAATTGTCTAAGTATATCCCGGATAGCTCCTCTTTTTTCTGCATAGAATACTTTCCTCCTATACTTTGGCGCAAATACGATATGGTATTTACAATTCCATTTTGTATGTGCTAGACTAGTTCCAACATTAGATTGCTTTGTCATCTTAATGTCCTCCTCATGTCATAGTTTTGCGTAACTGGCAGGTCACGCCTTTATCCTATCACATGAGGAGCTTTTTTGTTTTCCTCATCGCTTAAGCTCTTTTGAACCACGCGACTATCGCGTGGTTTTCGGATATACAAAAATCCCTCTAATCAAAATGATAGAGGGATTTACGCACTATATTATTTATACCCCACCTATATAGTAAGTGGCTACATTTACGCACCGAATCACTTATATCCCACACCATCGGCAAGTGGCTAAATTACACCTCATAATTTTATATCCCGTCATATGAGAAACGGCTAACATTTGCTTAGCTAAATTGTAGCATATTATTCGTTTTTTACAACACCCAAGTTATCAAGGACAGTGTCGGTATGAAACACAAATGATATTGTTATAGGGGAAACGCAAATGAAATTGTCATTCTGTTAAAAGTTTACTATAGTATCTCCATAAGACACATAAGGA
>UMHT01009008.1_pt1 | contig 28054 bp, 27 predicted proteins | sample 1965601 | NCBI WGS metagenome assembly UMHT01 (sample SAMEA4836105, study PRJEB28245) | human gut metagenome | biome: gut microbiome; material: fecal sample | place: Denmark | collected 2008 | reverse complement strand
TTAGTAATTTAATCACTGATATTTAAGCAATGCTGTACTAGAAGTTTTATCATCCATTAATGCAGGATATTTTTCGATAAGCAAATTTAATTCAAGTGTAACTTGATTCACATCTAACTTTGGCAGCTCTACTCTATCAAAGTCAGCATTTGAAAGCCTGTCTATTTTCTTCTTCATACTAATGTAATCTAACAAGATTCCAATAGCTAATTCCCTCGCTTCTTCAAGACTTATATGTTCTTTTTTTTGGTAATTATTTGCCGAAATACATTTTTCAGGACATTCTGTATTATTGTCTGAAAATATTATTTTTTCAGAAGAATCCACTACATTCTTCTCTGAAATATTCGACACCTCCAAACTCGGTAATTCTTGCTTTTCTCTGTGTACCAAAGCAATAAATTTATCTTTGCCCTTTGTTGCAATGACTTTTGCCTTCTTACTCGCCCTAATTGCTCCCTCAATTATTTCTGGGTGTTCTTCTATAAATTTCAGAACATTGTTAATGGTATCCATCACATTATTAATTGTATCAAAAGTAGTTTGTCTTTCTTCTATTTCAGCCTGTTTTTCCTCTTGAGCCAGAATCATCAATTTCCGTTCTAAATATTCTCTTGATTCTTCGCTCTCTGGTTCTTCTAATGGTTGAAAATCATATGCCATAGCAGAAAATGTGCCATTTCCCCGATGCCTACCGCCTCTTCCTAATTTATCTCCAGTAATATCATTCCCTTCCTTATCGTATTTAGGAACCTTAACTTTGTATTCTTCGTAATCCTTATTATCATCTGAACTTTTTCCCATAATATTCCTATCTCCAAAACTGTTAAAATTCAATTAAAGGAAACGCTTTTTCAAATGCCTCTTTCATTTCGTCTACACTATGATACCTCTTGTCTATATTAGGTTCTATGCCTCTTAAAACAAAATTTTTTATATTCTCATTTTTTATATTCTCAAGATTATATTTCCCTGTCATAACATAATAAATTAGTCTAGTAAGAGCAAATGTTTCATACTCCATATTATAATTTGCAAACCCTACAAATTGTAAATTGCTATCATTCAATGAACCTTTTACCTCACTTCCGAAGCTGGTCAGATTACTTTGCTCGATTTTAACCAAACCAAAATCAGATATTTTTACAACACTCAATTCATTATCGTAGTGTTGTAACAGAATATTTGTAAAGCTAATATCTCTATGTAAATATTTTTTTGAATGAATATATGAGAATCCTTTAAATATTTGATACGCAATTCCTCTACGACGCTTTCTACTCAATTTGTTGTTATTCTTTTTAATGAAATCAAATAATGTTTCATCCGCATACTCCATATAATATTCATTATTAGCATCATCATATCTGTAAACATCTAATACATATGGAGATTTCAATTCTTTCATAGTATCGAATTCCAACCGAAACCTTAAAAGTTCTTTTTCGGTCAGATTGTCTTTTGCACGTTTCAATATAAAAAATTTATTATAAAACGTATCTTTGTATTTAAACACCTTTGCATAAGAACCTTCTCCGATAAACTTCAATTCATAATTTTGATTTTTATTGACAACAGGTACTGATATAATTTGTGATATAAAAAATATTGGCTCATATTCTTTTATCTTAAGCTGCGGTAAGTCATTCGGTATTTCGCTACCGTTAGATTCTTGAAGAAAACCCTTACAGAACTTGAGCATAGAATCATATGTATTATCTAATTTAAATGATAAAGGTGTTTCTCTCAATACATACTGTAAATCCTCATACAACTTTATCAGTTTTAATAATTCTCTACTTTCTGATGCATTAAAATGTCCATTACCTTTTTTCTTTGATTTCATAAACTCAAAAAGCGCATTATATCTTTGATGCATAATAGCAAATAGCTGTTTTAAATATTCATTTCCAACATTAGTATATAAAGATTCTGTTTTCACAACCTCCGTTAATCTGTTTTCATCTAGTTTGGTTTTTAAAAAATTTGTAATATCCAATTTTCTCCACTCCCAACGTCCGGTATACTATTTTGTCTATAACATATTTATTTTACCAAATTATGTACGCAAATCAAGCTACTTTTACCTTAACAAAAACAAGCTGCAAGATATATGTAGCAATATCTCACAGCCCGTTTCCTGTTACTTCCCGGCATTACTCATAAAAACCATGTTCCTCAATGCCTTTTTCTAAAATGGTATGTATCAATTCCTCCAGCTCCACTCCGTTTATCTCGCTGACCACAATCAGCTTTGCAAGGGTATCCTTTTGTACGGATATGGTATACTGTTCCTCATCGGCACGAAGCTCATGGACGCAGATGCCAAGCCCGTCCGCAATCCTGCACACCACGCCAAGCTCCGGCTCCCTGATGCCCGCCAGAATATCCATGATTGTCCTCTCCGGCACTCCCGACATTCTGGAAAGCTCCATAATGCTGATTTCTTCCTCTTTCATCACGTTTAATAACTTATCTCCTGTTGTAAGCATACTTTTTTCCTCCCTTATTTTTTCTTTCTGCCAGAAGATTTCTTTTTCGGAAACTCCATGACAAACTTAAACTGTACCCCTCTTTTTTCTGCCCCGTTTTTGATATAGTGGTATTCCTCTGTCCCACTCGGAATGATGTAAGCGTCATAAGGTTTGCCCGCCTTGCTTTTTAGCCCTTTTAACAGGATTTTCTTTCCGGCAAGCATATCCTTCACCTGTGCATCGGTAAGGGCAGCTCCCATAACCCGGCTCACGTTCATACCGCATTTCTTTACGCAATATGCGCCGAATTTTCCTTTTACCACCTGACCACCGCAGTTCGGGCATACCCCAAGAGCCTCCTGCTCCTGTGCGAACATCTTTTTCTGCTCGTCACTGACCTCATGGTAAGTGTGTATCAGCTCTGACACCATGTTTTCAATGTCCGCCATGAAGTCCTCCATAGGAAGCTCCCCTTTCGCTACCAGCGTCAGGGCATTTTCCCAATCGGCGGTAAGTTTCGGGGATTTCACCATGTCCGGCAGCACCGTAATCAACTTCATTCCGTCCTCTGTTGGTATGATCTGCTTCTTCTCACGCTTCACAAACCCGTCCCTGACTAACTTCTCAATGATGTCCGCCCTTGTCGCAGGCGTACCCAAGCCTTTCCGTTCCACGTCATCACCCATATCTTCCGCCCCGGCACGTTCCATTGCCGATAATAATAAATCTTCTGTAAAATGCTTCGGCGGGGAAGTGAAATGCTCGCTGATTTTCGTCTGCACACCGTCAAACACCTGTCCTTCCGAAAGTTCCGGCAGCTTCCTTTCCTCTTTTTCTTCTTCCGGATTCCTGGAGATTTTAAAAGAACGCTTAAAGGCATCTTCAAAAGACTTCCACCCGTTATGCGTGACGGACTTCCCGGAAACCGCAAAAGTATGTCCATTGCAGGAAAACTCTGCCTTTACCGTTTCATACAGATGCTTCTCCCCGGTGGCGCATAACAGGCGGTTCGCAACCAAAGACAGGATTTTGCGCTCCGTTTCCGGCAATGCCGCAAGGTCAGCTTTCGCTATCTCCATTGTGGGGATAATGGCATGGTGGTCTGTCACTTTTTTACTGTTCAGAATCCGCTTTATGTCCGGTCTGGTAGCCTTGTTTTCCTCAAACATCAGGGAACTGAACACCGCATCAATCACGCCCTCTGCGGTCTGCCCCATGTCATCGGATAAAAACTGGCTGTCCGTCCTCGGATATGTGGCTAACTTTTTCTCATAAAGGCTCTGCGTGTACTCTAAGGTCTGCTTTGCAGTAAATCCGAACAAGCGGTTCGCATCCCTCTGGAGCGTGGTAAGGTCATAGAGCTTCGGCGGCATGACCGCTTTTTCCTCTTTCACAACAGACGTAGTAAGAGCCTGCCCGTTCCGGCAAGCCCCCGCAATCTCATCCGCTTTTGCCTTATCGTCAATCCGCCCGGTGGCGGCATCTATCCCATCCATCAGGATATGCGCCATGTAATATTTTTCCTTCTGGAAATTCATAATCTTCGCTTCCCGGTCTACTAACATCGCAAGGGTGGGTGTCTGCACCCGCCCCACCTTCAAAACTTTTCCGCCATACAGGACAGTAAACAGCCTTGTACCGTTGATGCCTACAAGCCAGTCCGCTTCCTGCCTGCACAGTGCGGAATGGTACAGGTTATCATAATCGCTCCCCGGCTGTAAATTTTCAAATCCTTCACGGATTGCGGTTTCCTCCATTGAGGAAATCCACAGGCGTTTGATCGGCTTGTCACAGCCTGCCATTTCATATACAAGGCGAAAGATAAGCTCGCCCTCCCGTCCGGCGTCAGTGGCGCAAATCGTAGCCGAAACATCTTCCCTGTGCATCAACTGGTAAAGCACGTCATACTGTGCTTTCGTGTCCTGCTTCACCTCATACTGCCATGTTTCCGGCTTGACGGGCAGGCTCTCATACGTCCATTTCTTCCACTGCTCCCCGTAGCTTTCCGGCTGTGCCAGCTCCACCAAATGCCCCACGCACCAGCTCACAACATAGCCATTCCCTTCCATATATCCGTCATGGTTCTTTGCTGCGCCGATTACCTCCGCAATGCTCCTTGCCACACTCGGTTTTTCCGCTATCACTAACTGCATTTATTCGTCCTCCCCTTCTTTATCCTCAAAAAAATCGTCCTCATTATCCTCGTTTTCCTCATCATCTTCGTATTCTTCTTCCTCGTCCTCCTCATCATCGTCCTCGTCGAGAAATTCCTCTTTCTTTTTCTTGGCTACCTTGAAATAATAGCCGCCGCCAATGGCTGCAACTGCCACAATCCCAAGAATGATATAGGTTGCCGCCGGGTTTTCCCCTGTTTTCTCCGGCTCCGGTTCGGGTTCTTCGGTGTTTTCTCCATCCCCGTCCTCTGTCGCTTCTTCCGCAGGTTCTTCTTCCGTTTCCTGTTCCCCGTTATTGTTGGGAAGTGCGCCCTCCGTCACAGGGATTGCGGATTCCAGTGCGGCGGAATTTTGTGGTAAGGTATCGCTGTTGTCCGCTGTCACGTTCAGCAGGTCATTTTCCGTAACTTCCGTCAGGAAATAAACCACTTCTTCCTCCCCGTCCCGGTCAATGATAAGGTAGAACACTTTTTCCGATGCGGTCTGAATTGTATAAAATTCCTTCCCTGTTTCGCTTTTCTCCTTTTCCCCTGATTCCTCTTTCTTCTCCGATGCCGCCGCTTCCGCCATTGCCTGCTTCTTCTGCTGTGCAGGGCTGTTCTCGGAAACGGTGTTCCCGTCACTGTCCGTTTTGGTATGCTCCGTCACCTGTGCGGTAGCGGAGGAAGGCTTGGTTGCCTGTGCGCTCACCGGGAGCTGCTCTGCCGGATTCTTCTCATTCCCGTCCTCTTTTTCCGGATCGGTGTAATACGGGTTCGCTGTCTTATAAACCTCTGACATATTCCCTGCATTGTCCATTGCGGAAATGGTGAAATACTGGTAACCTGCGTCAAACTGCTGTAAGCGGATATTCAACACGCCATTGGTAAGCTCCTTAAACTCATACCCGTTCACATACACCGCCTTGATGCCGGAATCCGTATCATGCGCCTGTACGGAAAGCAGACCATCACTGACCGCAGCATTTAAAGTGGGTTTCGTGAAGTCAAAGCACTTGATATAGCGGTTTTTCTCATAGGTCTTGCCCCTCTGGTCTGTCACAAGCACATAGACGGTGGCATTTTCTGAAATCTCCACATACATATCCTCTGTGATGTCCGTCCAGCTCCCATTCTGCGCCACTTTCGCCTGAACCGTCTTTATGGAGAAGTTGCCGGAATGTGCCACGTCCTCAACGGAAATATGTACCTTCGTGGTGTCATTGTGCCAGCCGGACGGAGTGGAGATTGTGATCTTTACATTCGGGTTCACATATTCACATAAGCTGTAATCCCCCTTGCAGACCTCACAATCTTTATCAATGGAATACTGTGTGCATTTTTCCTTACAGGTACATTCCGGCTCCGGGATTTCATTCCCGGATACCGTACCGCTTTCCGTTTCTCCTTCATTCTCACCGGATTCGGATTCTGTTTCTCCGGTTTCTTCTTTTCCATTCTCTGAATTTTCCTCTGTATCAGTGCTTTCCTCTGTTTCCTTTTCGGTACTGCCTTCCTCTGACGCTCCGCTTTCCTCCGCATAAGCATCTACGGTATTCCCACTGTTCGCCAGAAACGCCCCCACGGGCATACAGAACAATAATGCCGACAAGAGCAGCGACACCGCCGCCCTAACTGATAACTTTTTCTTCATTTCCTGCCATCTCCTTTGCGTTTTCTTTTTCTTCCAATAACTTCAAGATCTCGTCCTCGCTGAATTTAATGAGTAATTGCAGCTTCTCGGACGAGATTTTATGCTTTTCAATAATATCCATTTTTTCGGCTCTTTCCGCCATGCGCTTCTGTTCCTCCAAGTCCTTCTTTTTCGCCTGTAAGGATTCAAGCTGCGCATCCACTTTGGAAAGTGCCTTTTCAATGCGCTCCTTTGTCATAAATGCCTCCTTAATTTAACCTTCCGAAACTGTAAAAATGGCTCTGCCAGTAGGACGAATTGATGCTTGCGTAGCTGATCGGATCGCCGCAGTGTATCATTGTCCCGTTGCCGCAGTAAATCCCCACATGGCTCACCGCCCCGGCAGAATTGTAAGTCCCGGTAAAAAAGATAATGTCCCCCGCCTTTGCGTCCGATGCGGAAACAGGCGTACACTGGTCATAAATCCCCTGTGCTGTGGTTCGTGGAAGGTTATGCACCCCGCTGTTGGTAAATACCCAACACACGAAGCCGGAACAGTCAAAACTTGTGGAAGGGCTTGAACCGCCCCACACATACGGGAATCCTAAATATTTAGCGGCTTCCTCCATAAGAGCCTGCACCGATGCGTCATCGTAGGCATCCGGCGGTATGGCGTTCCCCGGCAGACCTCCCGGCGTTTCCCCGTAAAGCGTACCCTCGCCCACGTCAAAATAAAATAACGGGTTATAATACTCCCCGTCACACAAACACTCGATATGCAAATGGCTTCCTGTGCTGCTCCCGGTATTGCCCGTTGTGCCGATAACTGTACCTTTTTCCACTGTCTGCCCCGCACCCACGCTGATGCTGTCCATGTGGGCATACTTAGTTGTGTAACCGTCAACCTCAATCACCACATAATTCCCGTAGTGGCTGTCATACGCCGCCGCTGTCACCGTACCGTCATGCGCCGCATATACGGTTGTGCCTGTAGGGACTGCTATATCCACGCCCCGGTGAAATTCCTCGTTCCCTGTGACCGGGTTCTTCCGGTATCCGTAATAGCTTGACACATAATAATACCAGTAAAGGTTAAGCGGCGAAGCGAACTCCTGAAGCAGACCGTTTGTTTCCCGGTACATGGCAAAAATTTCCGCCTGTTCGGTATCCATCTTCCCGGAAACAAGGTTCTCTAACGGTATGGCTGTAAGCGTCACTCTGAGGATACTGACCTCGTATTCTTCTTCCTCCTCATATTCATATTCTTCCTCGGTTTCTTCCCCTGTGACCGGATCAGTGACCGTCCTCGTTCCTGTTTTTGTGACCGTCCTTGTCCTCGTTTCCGTATCCGGCGTGAGCGTCAGCGTGTACATTTCGTCAAAAAGAGCCTGTATTTCGCTTTCCACTTCACTTGCGGTAAATTCCGTATGGACAGCGGATAAATAGCTGATGAGGGTAAACGGGTTATGCCCGATTGCCCCAAGATTGTAGGAATATTCATCGTACCCTGGATAATCTGTTTCCACCCGGTCAAGCTCATTCTGCAAGTCAAGCTCCAGACGGGTAAGCTGTAAATCGGCGGCGTCAATCTCCTTCGGCTTGCTTAAATAACTTGCCGCTAAAATGGTAGACTGCGTGTCCGCAAACATCGCCCCACAGGACGATACGGAAACCATAATCATTATAAGGAGCAGAGCCATGATGCCCACCGTTACAAGAAGTCCTGCATTTTTCCTCGCAAACTCCTGTAACTTCCTCGCCACAGTGACCGCACCGTTTTTCGTCTTTTCAAATGCCTGCTCCGCCGCCTTTCCCGCCGCCGCTTTCTTTCTCGCCTTGATATACTCCCGCTTAATGCGCTGTTTCTGCAGCCGCTTTTGCAATGCTTTTTTCTGCATCTGCGGGTTTTCCTCCAAGAATTTCTGGTACTGGAAATTGACTTCCTTTTTAAACTGCTTCTTTTCCAGCTTCGCCACTTTCGCCCGCTGTTTCTGCTCTTTACCCTTTATCTGCCTTTTGACGAAAGAAAATAATTCCTCTCCTTTCTGCTCCGATTTGTGTGCACCTTCAACGGCTGAATTTTCTTCCTCCGTTTCAGCGATTTTCCCATGCACAAAATTCTTGCTCTCATTCTGTACCCGGCGTATGGTAGTTTTGGGTATGCCCTCCTGCTTGAAGGTTTTCTCCTTATCCAGAGGGACAACCACATATTTTCCTTTCCCGGTTTTCTCGTCAAACACTCTCTGCAAGGTATATTCCCTTGTCTTTGGCAGCTTCGCCCTTGCTTTCTGTACTTTCTTCCCGGCTTTCTCTGCCTGCCGCTGTTTCTTTTGCAGCTTTTTACTTCCGGTAAATTCAGAGCCTCCTTCCCCCTGAAAAGAATTTCCGGTATTCCCCGCAAAAGTTTCTTCCGTAAAGGTTCTATTTTCCGGTTTCTCACCCAAGCCACCTTTTACCCGGTGTTCCTTCTGCACCCGTTTTTTATGGTATTTCCCTTTTTTCTGCGACTGCCTGTATGTATCCCTCCGGTGGTAATCCTCTGTATCTGCCTGCTTTTTTTCCGTTTCCTCCGGCTGTCTGAAATTCTCCTGCCCGGTAAAAGTATTGCTTTCCTTTACAAAATCAGGTTTTTCTTCCTGCCCCGGCTTCACTTCGGACTTTTGGACTTTTTGTCCAGAAGTGTTCTGGTACATCTGCTTTTTCGCACGAGCCTTTGAAACATGGTTTGATTTATGCTGCCCGGTATCTTCTTTTTGGAAATCCATGCTTTTATTCTCTGTAAAAGTGCTGTTTTCCCCCGGCTGGCTCTTTTCGGACTTCTGGACTTTTTGTCCAAAAGTTTCCTGTTGCGCCTGCATACTTTTTTCTGTCTGCTTTTTTCTTCCCATAGTCTGCCCCGGCTTCCCGGCATTGGCATCTCTCGGCTGGTATGCAGCACTGCCGCCACCAGTAAAAGCATTTCCGACTCCCTTCTGGAACTCCGAAACTGCTTTTTTCTGATAGGCAGTATTCTTTTTCTTATTTTGTGCCATTCTCTTAGTTCCTCCAAAATCATAATAATAATCACCTGATTTACTGCATCTCCCTGATCCTCCTTGCCGCTGTTTCATAATATCCCGGATTGATCTCTGCACCTAAATACTTTCTTTTTGTAGATATTGCCGCAAGTGCGGTACTTCCTGTACCCATAAAACCGTCAAACACTAATTCCCCCGGCTGGCTGGATATTTGAATCAGCCATGAGAGGAACACCACATTTTTGACGGTAGGGTGGTATATCCCGTTCTGCTTCTGCCATACGGAATTATAAGTTGCTTTGGGATATTCCGAACCAAACCAACAGGCATTAAACCTTGTCTTATATTTTTTGCTTGGTTCTCTCCCCACATGAAATTGTGTCCCTTCTTTTTTCCTGTTCTGAAGCAAAGTAGTATGGTTGAACAGCCGCCTTCCTTTCTGGCAGAAAATAATCCATTCTGCATTATTGGCAAAACTGCCCTTCAAATCGCCAATCCCTCCCACCGTTCCCTTCTCCACCACCATACAGTTTTTTACAATAAATCCTGCCTGCCGCAGACACTCATAATGATACGGATAGGTATCAAACCGGGTAAAGAAATACGCATGGGCATCCTTTTTCAGAATCCGGTAACTCTCATGTGCAAAAAGTTCATAATCTATTCCTTCATCTCCGTCCAGTATCTGGTGCTTTGTATTGGTAAAGTTATTCTGATAGGAAATTCCATACGGGGGATCAGAAAGTATCATTGACACATAACCGTCCGGTATTTGCGGAAATAAATCCATGCAGTCCATACAAAATATCTGGTCTGACAAATTTACCTCGCTCTCCATTTCCTCCCCATCTTTATTCACTTCCTTTTGATTCCTCCGGCTTCGTATTCATAATCGCAAAGGTCTTTGTATCTGCCGGGTACTTATCCACAAACGGGATAACCACGTTGTCAAACAGTATCAGACCGCTTCCCGGCTCGGAATTGGTGACGTGCATGAGCTGTTTCTCCGACAATCCCAACTTATCCGCCAAGATATGCTGGTCTTTGGCGTTCTGGTTTAACAGGTACACAAAATCGCTGTTCCCCAAGATGCCCTCGATTTCCTCCGATTTCAGAAAATCGCCTACATTCTGCGTCAAGCCTGTCGGGATTCCGCCCCACTTCCTGAACCTTTTCCAGATTTCCACTGAATAAATGGCTGTCTGCTTCTCTTTTAAGAGCAAATGGAACTCATCACAGTAGTACCTTGTGGCAATTTTGCGTTCCCGGTTCTGCGACACCCTGTTCCAGACCGCATCCTGAACAATCAGCATCCCAATCTCTTTTAGCTGGTTTCCCAAGTCACGAATGTCAAAGCACATGATACGGTTATGGGAATCCACATTGGTACGGTGGTTAAAATAATTCTGAGAGCCATGCACATACAGCACAAGGCTGTTGGCAATCCGTACCGCCTTCTGCTTCGCTTCCCTCTGCATCTCCGGCGCAACGTCCCTCGGCTCATACTTTAACAGCGCATTATACAAATCTTCCAGTATGGGCATATTCTCCGGCTTCGGGTGCTTGAAATACCCGTCATAGATATGCTTGATGCAGGTGTCAATGATTCCCTTCTCGTCATTCTCCAGACCGTCCTTCCCTCCGGCTATCAGGTCACACAGGGTAATCAAAAAATCGCTCTTTAATTTCAACGCTTCCTTGTCCCCCTTATGGGAGAGCTGAATGTCCATCGGGTTCAGGTAATCCTTTGAATTAGTGGCAAGCCTTACCACCTGCCCATGAAGTGCCTGCACTAACGGAAAATACTCGCCCTCCGGATCACAGACGATAATATCGTCCTTTGTGATAAGGAAACAGGATAAAATCTCCCTCTTTGCGGAGAAAGACTTGCCGCTTCCGGGTGTGCCTAAAATCACGCCATTCGGTGTCCGCAGCCTTTTCCGGTCTGCCATAATCATGTTGTTGGAAAGTGCGTTCAGACCGTAATAAATGGCGGGCGCAGGCATGAAAAGCTCCTGTGTGCAGAAAGGCACAAGGACAGCGGCGCTCTTTGTTGTGAGGTTTCTTTCAATCCCCACATTGTTACAGCCAATCGGCGCACTCGCCATTAACCCCTGTTCCTGTAAATACTGCAAACATCTGAGGTTGCAGTTTGCCTGCTGGATAATGCCGGACACCCTCTGCGTCAGGTTCTCAAGCTCCCGCTTCGTCCGCCCGTAACAGGTAATGAGGAAGGTCATCTTGACAAGTTTCTGGTTGCTTGTGTTCAAATCGTCAAGTAAATCCAGCGTGTCCTTCTCATAAGTCACGATGTCCGTAGGCAGAATATCCATATCATAGCCGCTTCGGACTGCCTTTTTCTGCTCCTCAATCTTCATTTTCTGGATGTCGGTGAGCGCACGTTTTATCATCTTGATTGCTTCCACCGGATCAATGGTCTGCATGTGCATGGTAAGGGTGAGGTTGTCATCAATGTCCAACAGCTTCTTGACCATCTCGTCCGTAAACTTCGGCGCAATCATGTCAAGGTAAGACACGCTCCCGTAAATGCTGCCGGACTTGAAGCGGCTCGGATAGCGGAAGTCAAACCCCGGCGGGGCGATATAGTCCTTGACCGACTTCCCGGATTCTGACAGCTCCTTAAACGAAAATCGGAAAGGCTCCATTGTACCCTGATTGAAATACTCATGCAGGATGCGCAGCCTTTCCTTCCCGTCAAGACCTCTGGCATTTGTGCCGATATTGTTTAAATTGTGTACCACGTCCTTCTCGATATTGCCTAACTTGCTCTTTGCTTCCCTGTACCCGGTGCTTTCCACGCCGAAAATCAGATATTTTGATTTGATGATGCCATTGTTGCCCTTTGCCGACTGGTGCTTTAACATCTGCGTGTACTCGTCACGAATATCGTCAAAATCATCCTCCTGCCGGGATATGTCAAACTGCTCCGCAAGAGCCTGCTCGCTGACCTGCCTGTTGAATAAAAACAACTGGAACTTTATGGACGGATCGAAATAGTTAATCAGCTTGCTGTATTCCTCCAGAATGTCAGCCTGATCCTCCACCTCCAGCAAGTCATAGTTGATGTCGTAAAACTCCACCATTTTCGTGTAATAATTGTCCGCCACCTGACAGATGCCGTCCCGGTACATTTTTTTGAATGTAATGGTTTTCTGTGCGGTATCCGGCTTCGCCTGCTCCCTGCTGTTCCCGGCAAGCACACGTTTAAGCTCCGCAAGGCGTTTCTTTTCCGAAAAGGTCAGCCCCGCTTTTTCCAGTGTCCGCTTATTTTCCTGCGGTCTTGGCTCTGCCGCCCCCGCCTTTCGCTTTTTCTTCAAGGAAACATACCTCCTTCCTGATTTTTTCCCGTTCCTCCAACTGCTTGTAGAGGTTCTCCGATTTATACGGTCTGATTCCCGGCGTGAGTATCTTCTGCCGAAGCATGAAGTATAAAACTTTCTCTGCCGGGAAACCGTCTTTTTCATACATTGCCAAAAAGAAGAATGGCAGCATTGCGCCCACCATGATAAGCGCCGCCCCCTGTGTGCCTAATACCCCTTTGGTTAGGAAATATAAAGGCACTCCCACAAGGGCAGCCCCCGAAAAGCAGATAATCTGCCTTTTGGTGAGGTTCAACGCCACTTTTGTCTTGATTCCACTCAGGTCTTTCGGCACTGGTACTGATATTGCCATAGTCTGCTCCTTTCGTGGGCAATGCCCGCCAAGCACGATGTTTTTGTACTCAGTGGGCATTGAAAATTGATTTTGATAATGAGCCTGTCTTGAATAAACTGAAACAGAGGATTACGGTATATGCCGCAACCGACCACAATGCGCTGTGTAAATTGCCCGCTACTGCGACACTCGCCACAAGCACAGCGTAAATCGCCACGCACACCATGATGAAGAACCCCTGAAACGCAAGTGCGACAAGCCCTTTTAAGTAATTCGTCCCGATTGTACCCCATTCCCGGTTGGTAACTGTCGCTGCCGGGATTGGCGCAACTGACACATAAAGTAGGGTAAGCGCCCAGCGCCTTACCGTATTGCTACGGCAGGTTTCCAAACGCTTCCCTCCGAACCGGACGTACACCTCTCAATGTATCCGGCTCTCCAGATGTCAGCTTAAAGAGCTGTGTATTTTGGCGTGGCATTCCGGGCATAGCGCAAGCGTTTTCCTGCGCTTGTAAAGCATAAGCTGTTCCCATTCTGCCTTGCCTGTCAGATTCTTCAGTTTCCTGACATGGTGCATTTCCAGACTGTCACATTTTCTGCCGCACCATTCACAAGTCTTGCCGTTGAGCCTGCGCACGATTTCACGGTGCTCGCTTTCAATAACATACCTGCTCATTTCGTCAGGATTCCATGATAAGGGTGACGTATCCCGCCGGAAACCGCCGTGGTAAAATTTCACCTCGTTTGTTCCCTTGGCTGTGGCATAGGACACGACAAATTCCTTATCTTTGCGGTATTTCTTGATAATTCTCGAAATGTGGGTTTTATACTTTGCCGCCAATGTTTTCAGCATACTGTACCTCGTTACATAATAGAAATTATTCAGTACAGACACGTTGTTTGCTATACGGTAATAATTGTATATGCCCCTAATCTCCGCATTGAATCTGGTCACGATTTCCCAGTCATTCAGGTGAATCAACGCCGTTCTTCTCACTGGTTCCCAAATCTCATGTCCATCCTTTTTATCATAGTGGATTTCCAAAGCCCCATAACTGATAAGTCTTTTCATCCATTTTTCTTTCGGCACTTGGACAATTATTTTGCCGAGATTTGTCCTCCGTTTGAATCCCTTTGCTGTTTTCTTCTGCGTATTCTTATTGTTGACGGCAATGTCAAACCCTAGGAAATGCGCAAAATCGCTTCCGTGGGTGATAAGCGTCTTTTCCTCCGACATGTCCAGATGGAGTTCCGCCTTAATAAAACTTCCCACGTCTGCTTTCACTTTTTCCGCTTCCCCTTTGCTCCCGATAACCCCGATGATGAAGTCATCTGCATACCTGATGTACATAATGCGCCTGTAACCTGCGTCCATAGGGTCACTGTAAGGCATAGTTCTGAGTTTTGCCCTCATTGCCTGAGTTTCCCTGTATAGGGCGGCGATTTCGTCCGCACTGTACTTATCAGCATTCCGCTTGAGTTTTCCCTCTTTGCCCCGGCACACGTCCAGTAAGTGCTTGTATTCCGGGTTAATGCGCCGTCTGTTGCCGGTGTTGAATTTCTCCGCATATTCAGACATGAATATATCCAGCTCGTTTAGATAGATATTTGCCAAAATCGGGCTGATAATCGAACCCTGTGGCGTGCCGGAGTATGTGTTGTGGTATTCCCAACACTCCATATATCCTGCCCGTAAGAATTTCCAGATGAGTGCTATAAACTGTTCATCCTCAATTCTCCTGCGGAGAATCCTTACCAGTACATGGTGGTCTACGTTATCAAAACACCCTTTGATATCGCCCTCCACGAACCATTTTGCTCCTGTGAAATATTTCTGCACATATGCTATGGCCGTGTGACAGCTTCTCTTGGGTCTGAAACCATGCGAGCAGTCCTTGAATGTCGGTTCGTAAATACTCTCCAAAATCATCCTGACTACTTCCTGTACCAGTTTGTCCTCAAAGGATGGGATTCCCAGCGGACGCATTTTCCCATTCGATTTCGGGATATAGATTCTTCTTGCCGGTGACGGCTGATACGAAAAATCCCTGAGTTTTCCAATCAGCGTCTCTATACGCTTCATGCTCATTCCGTCAATCGTCTGTCCGTCTGCACCCTCTGTCATATTTCCCGGCTTTGTCTGAATCCGGCTGTAGGCTCTAAGGTAGAACTCTGGGTTGTAGAGGTTGCGGTATAACCTCTGGTACTTGTAACTTGTGTTGCTTGATTGGCTCTTTAAACTTTCTAATACATTTTTCGGGTCTCTCATAATGTCTCTCACATTCTCCTTTCTTTGTATTAGTGACATCCTGCCGCCCTTCGCCGTGTGGGTCAAACTTATAGCCCTCTGACTACTATGGCGGCTCCGTTGCCTCGCCAGATATTCAGCGTCATCTCCCTTAGGCTGTTTACCCTTGGGATTTATCCCCTTTCGGGATTACGCATAGCATTCCTGCATTCTGGCAGGGGCAATCCACGGTTAGGCTGTAAGAAATGGCTCGTTATGATGTCGGAGTGGGTTTTCGTCCTTTGCCGCTTACTGCGGTTGGCTGCCATGTGTGCCCTGCACTAAGGACATTTACCTGTTGCCCTTTGCCTATGGCATGTAGCGTTTCAACCATCATTCGCTACCGGGTCGAGTATCCCTCCTTGGACTGCCCAGAAAGCAGTTTAGCTTTGTTCCTCATTCATAACCTTTCGTCTTGCCGTTCAGCCGCACCTTGATGGTTTTGGTGGCTTACGATTTTTCTGACATGCTGTGTTCCCCTTGATGGGTTTCCCCTCCGGGTAAGTCAGATGACGATAAAGTGGCACTTCCGTGCCGTTGGCACATTTCTTTACTACCTTGCCAAAGGTAGAATTTCTTAAAGCCCACGTATGCAAGTTAGCCAGACTTGCACACTTCCGTGCGCGCGGTATATTTCAATCATGCGCCCGTATAGAATGACGGTGATGAGGACGGACATGATTTTCATGCATAAGCTGATTACCATAGTTTCCAGACCAAGACCGATAAGCTCCCCTATCCCCATTGTGTCAATCTGATTGTTGAACATGGCTGTTAGGGTAGCCTGAACGTCAAGGCTTGTTGAACCGGAAATTGATGCTGCCGCCTGTGTCACCACATGGCTTCCCACGTCAAACACCGCCATGACTATATCAAAGGTCTTGGAAAGCAGCATGACAGCGATACAAGCCTTGAATAAAAAACGGAAGAACAGGCTTGTATCAAAGTCATGCATATTGTTTTTGTCGATTACCATTGTTATCAGCTCATAGATCAGCACAAAACTGATTATCATGCCTGCTATGGGGACTACCACGTTTTCCGAAAGCGTCCGTATCATGCTGAATATGCCAGCGTTCCAAGTGCTTGGCGTCTTGCTGACCTCCCCCGCAATCGTGCCGACCTTATCATTGACGTCGGAAAACATGGTATCAAGGTTATTAAGTACCCACCCCTGCAGCATCTCCTTTATGAAATCAGTGATTTTGTCTATGATGCCGCCCATTTATCTTATGAAAACAGGCTGGAGAGCTGTGGGATCACCGTCTGCGCCACAATGATAATGCCCCCTCCACTCATAAGCTGCTTGATTCCCTGTGATTTTGCTCATGTGAGATAAAGAAGTAAAAGAAGTGTAAAAAATTTTGCCGTTCCCTGTCCGGCTGACTGCCGGACGGGTCGGGCTTTAGTCGGGCAATTCTACCTTGCCGACAAAAGAGTAATAGATTTCGATTTCCTGTCTGCGGAGCTTCCCCCGCCGTTTCCCGTCAAGGGCTTCCGATTCGTGGATTACGATTTTCTCCACAAACTCCCGTAACAGGGTAGGGGTGAGTTCCTCAAAGCTGGTGTACTTGCGGACTACTTTCATAAACTTCTCGGCGTTTGCCGTGGCTTCCAGCGTCCTTGAAAGCTCGCCCTGCAGAACGGCGGCACGCTCTTTCAGTTCCTTTTGCTCGGCTTCGTAGTCTGCCGAAAGTTCCGTGAAACGCTCGTCCGATATGCGCCCCGCCACGCTGTCCTCATACAGCCGCTTGAAGATAGCGGAGAGTTCCGCAATCCGCTTTTCTGCCGCTTCCAGCTCTTTCTTCTTGGCGGCGTTCCGGCGTTTGCTCCCGTCCTCGGTCTGCTCGGTCAACAGCTTCATAAACCGGGCTTCATGCTTGGCGGCGTAGCTGGTGACTTTCCGTAAATTCTCGGTCACTCCGGCGGTCAACAGGTCGGTGCGGATAAAGTGCGCCGTACAGTCTGCCGTGCGCTTCTTGTAGCTGCCGCAGATGTAGCAGTCCTGCCGCCGTTTGTCCGTCTGATACCTCTGCTGGTACATGACGCTGCCGCAGTCGGCACAAAAGAGTATGCCGGAGAACAAGCCCACTTCATCATAGCGGTTGGGGCGTTTGCGCTGCTTGCGTAGCTCCTGCACACGCTCCCATGTTTCCCGGTCAATGATTGCTTCGTGGTGGTTCTCAAAGATTGCCTGTTTTTCCACGGGGTTCTCTTTGCTCTGCTTCACCTTGTAGGACACTTTCTCGGTCTTGAAGTTCACAAGGCAGCCCGTGTATTCCCGGTTTTCAAGGATATGCGCCACGGTGTTTGTCGCCCACCTGCACTCATAGCCGGGGTGGTAACGGCGGGTGCTTCCCGTCCGGCGGTATTCCAGCGTTCCCGGCGTGGGGATTTGCTGTTCCGCAAGCATACGGGCTATCTTGGTCGGACCGTTCCCGGCAAGGCAAAGGCTGTATATCTGCTTCACCACGGGGGCGGCTTCCCCGTCAATGATGAAATTTTCGTCCTCGTCCATGAGGTAGCCGTACACGGGCTTGCTTGTGACGGGCTTCCCACTCATTCCTTTTGACCGCTTCACGGCTCTGATTTTTTTGCTCGTATCTCTCACCAGCCATTCGTTAAAAATGTTACGCAAGGGGGCAAAATCGTTGTCGCCCTGTGCGCTGTCAACGCCGTCATTGATGGCAATGAAACGGACGCCGTTCTGTGGGAAAATCATTTCCGTGTACATTCCCACTTGTAAGTAGTTCCGCCCTAGCCGTGACATATCTTTTACGATAACCGTTCCCACAAGCCCCGCTTCAATGTCGGCAAGCATGGACTGGAAGCCGGGTCTTTGGAAATTTGCCCCTGAGAATCCGTCGTCCGTGTACCATTTGAGGTTGGAAAAGCCGTTCTGTTTTGCGTAGGCTTCAAGGATTCGCTTCTGGTTGCTTATGGAGTTGGATTCGCCTTGAAGCGTGTCCTCGTGCGACAATCTCGGATAAAGGGCGGTAATGAGTTTTTGGGTGGTCTGTCTTGGCATAATGTCCTCCGTTTCCGACAGCCAGCCCCACTATTCCGTAAATCTATCATACCACATGGGGCGGCTGTCTGTACAGTCTTTTTTGCTTCTTTACCGCCCGTCAAAATGACGGTTTTTATCTGCGGGTTGTCATGCGCTGTAAATCGGCTTGTGTCCGGCTGCGCTTTCGGCTTCCAGCACTTTCATCATCTTGTCGGCGGCGGTGGCGGTAGTGTCCTGTTTGAAATAGCCGGAAACCACAAGGACGGTGTTCCCCCGGCGTACCTCGGTCACGCAATCCGGGCGGCGGGCGGTAGTGGCGGTGCTTCTGTTGAGGGTGTCGGTCATAGGCTCTCCTTTCTGTTCAGCAGCTTTTTAAGCTGTTCCATTTTTTCCCTTGCTCTGGCTTTTCTGAAATTCTCCCCGGTAATGCGGACGGGGGTACACATTTCCGTAAGGCGGTCATATATCCGGGCATGGGCGGTGTCCTCTGGGTTCTGCAATTCCTCCAACGTCAAGTTTGTTGTCACGATTAAGGGCTTGCCGCTTCGGTATCTGCTGTCAATCACGTTGTAAACCTGTTCAAGCCCGTATTCTGTGCCACGCTCCATGCCGAAATCGTCAAGGATAAGCAGAGGGAAGCTGCAAAGGCGGGCTATGTATTCGTTCCTGTCCTTGTAGCTGGCGGCAAGGTCATTGAGGATAAGGGCAAAGTTTGTCATGCACACGGAAACCTCTTTCTCCATGAGGGCGTTGGCGATACACCCGGCGAAATAGCTTTTGCCTGTGCCTACCATGCCCCATAACAGATAGCCGATATTCCCGGCTTTCATTTCTTCCCAACACTCTACATAGGCATGGGCTTTGTGCATTTGGGGGCATTTCCCGTTGTCGTTTTCAAACGTCCATTCCCGCATAGCCGGGTCGGTGAAGCCTATTCGTTTCAGCCGTTCCACTTCCTCCCGGTGCTTGTATTCCCGGTGGCTGGCTTCCAGCGTTTCCCGGCGTTTTCTCTGGCAGTCACATTCTTTGGGGTGGCGGTCACGTCCGAAAAAGGTCTTGCCCTCCGGGAAATAGGCTTCTTTGGGCTGGCGGCAGCTCCCGCAATATAAAAGCCCGTCCTCCCCGGTGTAGTCCTCCGGCTCTGCTTCCTGTGCCGTGGCAAGCCGGAAAATGGCGTTATCGTAATCACTCATAAAATCGTCCTCCTTGTTCATGGTCTTTTACGCCCTGTTTACGGGGCGTTGTGTCTATGCGGTCAAAGGCTCTCGCCCTCCTTGTAGGAATAATCGGGGATTCCTTTCTTTCCTGTGCCTTTCCTGTCACGTCTTGCCCACATACGGACAGCGGCGGCATGGTTGACGTACACTTTCCCGTAGGCGGCTATGTACTCGCTCAATTCCTCAATGAACCGTTCCAGCCTGTCCGGGTATTCCCCTTTCAGCTCCGCATACTCGGATTCGGAGAGGAAAAGGTTTTTATATCTGCCAAAGGGTGCGGGCTGCTCCCCACTCACTCCTTTTCGTTGGTTCTCTTTTAGTTGGTTTATAGTAAGTTGGTTAGGGGTCGGTTTTCCGTCCAACGCAAAGGTCGGTTTTCCGTCCTTATGAGGGTCGCTTTTCCGGCTATCAGAGGGTCGGTTTTCCGGCTGTATGGCGGTCATATGGTCGGAAAACTGTACCACTGGCATTTGCGGTATTTTCACATAAAGGCGGTTCGGTGCGGAGAAGCCCCGGCGTTCCCTCACCAGAAGCCCGGCAGCGTCCAGCTCGTTCAGTGCGCTTTTTATGGCGGTGCTGCCTTTATCCAGCATTTCCGTTATCTCCGAAACGGGGTAGACAATATACGTCCTGCCCTCGCTGTCCTGCCAGCCGTTCTTCTGTGAGAGGGTGGAACGGTCAAGAAGCAGCCCATAGAGCAGCCTTGCAGTATGCGACAAGTCCATTTTCAGCAGAAAATAGGGATAGGGCAGAAAACGGGGCAATATGGTGTCGGCTGTGATGTAATCGGTTATGGTTCTCACCTCCTGTCTGTGGCTTCTTGTTACGCAGTTAAAACGCTGTTTTCTGGGGTAAAGGATAAATGTATCGCCTACCCGTTGAGGGCGGTCAAAAAAGCCTTGATTTACGGGCTTCTTTCATAGCCTAAATGCGTAGAAAGGTGGTATCTTTTCCGCTGTCTGTCGGCTTCTTTCCGGCGGCGCACTCTTGCGGCGCAATCCGGGCAGTATTTCCCCCGGTTGGACTTTGGGAGAAAATACCCGCCGCACTCGGTACAGCGTTTCCTGTCTGCCCGGTGCAAAAGGGCGGCTTCCAGTTTCCCGTCCAGCGGCAGAACGGCGGTAATGAACCAGCGGCATATAAGCGAATAACTGATACTCTGGACGCATACGCAAGGCTCGCCGTTATCCAGCACAATGCAGTTGCCGTTATCGTAGTTGCAGCACTCATGCACAAGGCGGCGGGCGGCTCTGTACTGTGGGTAGTCCATGTAGGGGCGTTTACCGTTCATTTTCCCGCCCCTTTCCCCGTTCCGGCTCACGGCGTAATATCTTGTCAAGATTGCTTTTCACGGTCTGCAATTCCCGGACGTTCTCTTTCTTCTCCCGGTACTCGTTATAAAGGGCGTTTTTCTCTTTGGTAAGCTGCTCAATCTCGGTCTGTAATGCTTTGGACGCTGGCAGCTTTTGGATTCCCTGTGCCTTGAAATACCGGGCGGCAGATTCGGAAATGATAAACTCGCTTTCGTGCTGCTCCCGGTAGCTCTTACGGGCTTTCTCTGTTTTCTGTGCTTTCAGCCCGTCACGGGCTGGCTTGGTCTTGATATACGCCAATAGCTGTTTCTGCAAGTCCTTTTTCTCCCGTAAAGTGCTTTCCACGGCTTTCAGTTTCCCGGTGGTTTCATGCAAGCCCGCATTGGCGGCGGCAAGGGCAGCTTCCAGTTCTTCCGGGGAAGAAAAGCCGGATTCCTCGTAAACGCTCACGGTAGCAGCCATTTGCTTCAAGTTGTGCAAGGTCGCCCATTTCTCATAGCCTTTCCCCTTGCCCTCGGCTTTCTTGGCGGCTATGTCTACCATGCGCTGTACAACTTCCCGTTGGGAAGCGTCTTGTTTCGGTGCGTTTATGGCGGTTTTATTCCGCTGTAAACGGTCTTTTATGCTGCGGGGGCATTCCTGTCTGGGTGCGGACGTTTCGGCGGCTCTGGCGGCGTTCTGTGCGTTTTGGGTGAGTGCTTCCAGTATGGCGGCATGGTCAAAATCATCACCTAATTTCCGGGCTGTGATTGGCTTCGTTCTGTCCGGCGTGAGATAGGACAATCTCCCCCGGCTCTCCTTGACGGTCACGCCCTGTTGTAGCAGCTTCCCGGAAAAATCCTCAAAGGAAACGGCAGAGGACAGGGCGGCTCGGATTGTGCGCCGTAGCTTCTCCTTGTCGGTTTCAAACTTGGTCTGTTTGGGCGGCTCTCCCGTGGCGGCTTGGGAAGCGTTCTCCTTATCCAGTGCGGCTTGTCCTTTCCGTTTCGCCCAATACTCACGCTCGGTAATGCGGTTCTTGCTCCCGTTCAGCAAGTCAATCTGATAGAGGTTTTCCCGGTGGCACATCTCCATGACTTCCGCTTTGAAATACTCCATAGCTGCGTCCGTACAGCGGTGCTTGCAGCCCTCCCTTGTGTCGGCTGGTCTTTCCATGTACGGCAGCAATGGCACTTCCGCAATCCGTAGGGAATTGATTACGATATGCACATGAATGTTGCCGCTGTGGTTATGCCCGTCCGGGTGGGTGCAGACAAGGGCTTGGTGTCCGGGGAAATGCGTCTTGCAAAATTCCTCTCCCAATGCTTGCGCCCGGTCTACGGTCAAGCCGTTGTCTGGTGCGTCACGGGGGTCAAAACTGATAATGTAATGGTGGCTCTTTACGTCCTCCCGTTTCTGGTTCTTGCCGTATTTCAGATTGGAGCGCATACAGGCGATTGCAAAATCTTCTTCACCGCAATTCAAAGAGGAAATGCGGTAATCGTCACGGATAACAAGCTGCCCGTTTCCGTCCAGTGTGGGTTTCATGGTAAACTCGTCATGCTCAAAGGTTAGGTACTGTTCAGCCGCCCCGTAATCGGCATTTTTAGAGCTGATATGTTTGAATGTTGCCAACGGCTTCACCTACTTTCTGCAAGACTTCAAACTTCAAGGCGGCAAGCTCCGCTGTGGCGGCTCGTACCTCTTGGGAGAGGGCGTTATAAGGTGCGCCGTACTCATTCAGACAGCGGGCAATCTGGTTCAAGTTGCCGCCTATCTTTCCATACTCGGCTGTGAGTTTTCCCACGGCAGAGAGTAATTCATCATTGACCGGGGAAACGGTAATGACCGGGCGTATGCTTGACTTGATAAGGGCTTGCCGGATAAACTCGGCTTGGCTCATTTTGCAGAGGGTGACACGCTCGGAAAACTCGGCGTATTCTTCCTCGGTCAAGCGTGTCTTGATTACCCGGCTTCGGTGGGGCGTGTTATATCTTTTCATGGCTGTGAACCTCCTTTCGTGGGTGGATTTTTTCAAGCGGCGCAAGCCGCAAAAAGGCGGGCTTGGGGTGGCAACCCCAACAAGATTCCCGCAGGACAAATTGAGCCGATAGGCGAAATTTGGTACTGTGGTAGAATCTTGCTCTAAGAAAGTGGCGGCTTCCTCTGTGCTGGCTTCCCTCAATACCTTTAGTGCCGCAAGCGGGGATTTTGCCAAAGCTGCGGAAATATTTCTCCCCCTACTACCTACAACACCACGCAAAGCAAAAATGATGGTGATTTGCGGAAATTTCTCTCTATTCCTTACAAAACCACACAAGCCGGAATAGGCGGGAATTTTAAGAAATTTCTTTTTATCCCCTTTGCACGGTATAATACTGGCGATTTCTCAAAATGCCAAAAATGGGCGCAAAAAAACAGGAAACCTTTTTTGATTTCCTGCTTCAATGTGTAGCTGTTATTTAGTTGTTCAAACATGAATTGTTTTCAAAACCAATTAGCCTTTTCAGCCTTAAATTGTGGCACATCACTGTTTTGATATGGATTGTAGGTATTTAGATTACAGCCAAACTCTTTTAAAGATTTTATTTTGTTATTGCTTGTCCATTCAACAAGTGATACTCCGTCAAATTCCTCTATACTTCCAGTGTTCATTTCATTTTTGAAATACCATTCCACAATGGTTTGGTTATCTTTATGAAAGAACTGTTTTATTTCCCATATAAGGACTTTGCCACGAGTATTCCACTCTTTAAACCAATGTTTTACCGTTGCCCGGTTTTCGTATTTGGGACACCAGCTTTCAGTATAGATAACATCATCTATAAAAATATCATCTATGCCTAAATCTTCTTGGCGCAACCACATATCAAACCATAAACGAATTATTTTTTCTCTTTCCTGCATATTTCCGCACCCCCAACCTCTTAATAGTTTTCTTCATACAGAACCACTCAAAAAGTAGTCGCTGTTCTCTCGCTATAAACAAAAAACTAGTTTTGACCTTTGAACCTCATGCAACGGTTAGGATAAACCAAAGCATTTTTGTATATTTTTCAGATTTGCTCATTTATAGTATATAATATTTATTCTTTTGTGTCAAAACGGAACTTGAACAGGGCAGCAACAAGCCGCTGTTTTATGATGTCCTCGGTATCCCTGTCGATATGCCCGTTTTCAATGGCGGCGATTCGGATACGCTTGCTGTAATGCCGTAAAACCTCGTCCACGGCTTCCGGCTCGCCGCTGGTTGCCCGGACAATCGTTTCATAGGGCAAAAGGTTTGGATTCCCCATGTGAAAGCACCTCCATTTTCCTTTGCAGGAGCCGTAATGTCCTGCGGATTTGATACCCAGTCGTACTCCGGCAGCGTCCGTACATTTCCCCGATTTCCCGCTGTGTGTAATCCCCAAAAAAGTAAAGAAATATGATTTCCCGGTTTCTCTCCGGCAGGGATAACAGGGCGGCGGCAAGTTCCCCGTTGGTGAGGATAACTGTCTGACCGCATATCGTTATAGGGTATTCTTCATAGGGTGCTTCAAAATATTTGTCTGTTGTGCCTAAAGGGTAAAATTTTTCTTCTGTGAGGTATTCAAGGGATATTTCTTTTTGCCGCCGTCTGCTCCTGTCACGCCATGCGTTGAGTGCTGCATAGCGTATGACAGTCTTGCAAAAGCCGTTGAAAGTATACATGATGTGTTCTTTGTATGCTTCTGTGCAAGGCATAGAAAATTCCTCCTTTCCTCCCAAAAGGAAACATTGTTGACGGGTTACTATTTATGGAATGGGTATGTTTAAATTAAATTCATGCTATCCAGCAATCTTAAAATATTTTCACCCAATGCCATTTTTGCTATTGATTGACTGGGGCTTACAAATTCAACAAGCTGCTTATATAAATACGGCTCTCCATAAGGAGCGTCGGAACTGTACAGACATTTTTCCGGCAACTCAACTAATGCCATTTTTGTAGCGATAGAAGCAAAAGCCGCTGAAAGGTCTAAATAGATATTATCATGTTCCTTTGCAAACTTAATCACATCTATCCAGTTAGAACCGCCTAAATGCCCGAAGATAACAGGCACTTCCGGGTACTTTTCACATAATTGCATTAGCAACCGAATACCGTTCAATGTAACAGGATTAAATGTATGTACCCAAACAGGATATATCCTTGTATTTCTTATCGCTTGAAATACTACGTCTAACTGCAAAATCTGCTGCTCATTGCCGGGAGTAAATTCGCCTATACCACACAAAGAATGAGCTATGATTTGCGAATCTATCCAATTTTGTGTTTCTTCTAAGCCCAATCCCAACGGAACAGAACCAAAGCCCCAAAAACGGTTAGGATATTCGTTTACTGTCGTAGTGATTTCTGAAATATTTTTTTCTAATCGTTTCATGTTATCTTCTTTTTTGTTTGCTCCGGCAAGTATTTTGTATAATGCGTTCATTTCTGTTTCAAGTTCATTCAGATTACCTGCTTTTTCGGGGTGCGGGGCAGAGCAAAATAAAATTGCCTTATCTACTCCGGCAGCGTCCATTCTATCCAGCTGTATTTTTGTTGGAAACATGATGTGTTCGTGACTGTCAATAACCATATTTACGCCTCCTTGACACGTTTGATATAATAAGAGTAGCACTACCAAAGTGTAAAGTTAAGTACGCACTTTTTTGATATAAAGTATCTTTTTTGACACTGTTGAAAGGAATAAAAAATTATGGCTAAATCACAAGCAGTTGACAAACAATGCCCTGTTGAGGTCGGGCTAAACATATTAAGCGGAAAATGGAAGCTGAAAATATTATGGCATTTATCAAGCGGAACAATCCGATTTAATGAATTACAGCGTCTTTTGGGTAATATCACTACAAAAACATTGACGCAGCAGCTTCGGGAATTAGAGGAACAGGGAATTATTATCCGAAAAGTGTTCCCGGAAATCCCACCGAAAGTTGAATACTCATTAAGTGAATTAGGGGCTACTCTTAAACCAATTTTGGCGCAGCTATGTGATTGGGGTAAAACATACCATTCATATCAAAAACACGAAAAAAACACTTAACCTTTTTACTATAAGTGAGGAACCACCTTTTAGTTTGTTATGCTTTGATTACTTACATATAATGCTAATTTCTCCCCCAATTTAAAGGCATTTTGACAATCTATTGGGAATTGCTTTTCTCTAATTTCTGCTTTATGTTCCTCACTAAAATTTGATGCTGCGTACTTTGAATAATCATTAAATTGGTAACAATCTGCCGAAATAATATATTCAGAAATTCCATTTAAAAGCTGTAGATAACTTTTGTTGTTTTCAAAAATATATTTATAACCAAACGATTCAATCATTTCATGTGGCAATCCCATAGTATAAATAAAACCAGAATGTATTACACCCATAAAATTTGTACGTTCTGCTGAATCATAAGAAAGATTTGCGAATATCAAACGTTCCATAAATGATTTCATTTCCCCCGTAATATTACCTAAATAAATTGGAGAACCCATTATCAAAATATCACTCGATAATATCGTCTTTAACACGTCTGTCAAATTGTCTTTCATCACACAATATCCATTAAGGTTGCTTTCTATTTTTTTACAAGCAAAGCAGCTACTACAACCTTTAAAATCCAAATCATAAAGATGAATCAATTCTGTTTCTGCTCCGATAGACGCTGCCCCTTCAAGAGATTTCTTTAGGAGATTAGCTGTATTCCAGTTCTTTCTTGGGCTTCCGTTAATTGCTATTGCTTTCATAAGAGTTCCCTTTCTATTTACATTCAAAGAATATTTGTTATAATTTCAGTATAGCTCTAAGATACAAAAATACAAGTACGCACATTTTTGTGCCCTGAATGGTGGTGGTAAAATGAGAGATGATAGTTTGTATGATGGCTCTTGTGAAATTGTAAGTGCGCTTAATATTCTTAGTGGTCGTTGGAAATTACCAATTTTATGGAAATTGTCTTATGGAAATATACGTTACAATGAATTAAAAAGGCAAGTTCATGGTGTTACGAACATTATGTTGACACGCTCACTACAAGAATTAGAAGCACATGGTTTAGTTACTCGTATTCAATATTCGGAAATTCCCCCTCATGTCGAATACGGTTTAACACAAGCGGGATTGAAATTAGTTCCGGCATTACAAGAGTTAAAAAAATGGGGTGAGGAACAAGCCATTCTTGAAAGGCAATTACAATCTTCTGAAAAATAATATTTATCAATTCTTTGTCAATACAGGAATGAGAGGGATTCCGCAGTAGTCGGCATTGTGGGAATGTGTATAACTGGCTGTCTTATGGAATTGTGGGTAACTCTGTTTGCAGGACGTGGGAAAGCTGCACTTTAGCTTTTCCATGTGCTGTGAATAGAGTTATCCATGATTCCATAGCCTGTTATGCACATTTCCATAATGCTTTTCTTTTGGTCTTTGGTTTCTATGGTTCGGAATAGTGTGGTGCTGGCGGTCTATCTCTTGTTTTCGGTTGCTTGCTTCTTTACCGTACATGAGCATTTGCGCCCGGATTATCATTCCCGTAGCCTTCCAGAAGGTTAATGACGCCCCATACGCCCACACCTGCTCCGATTGCTGTTACGACTGTCTTTAATCCTGTCACCGCTGTTGTAAAAAATGCCATGTTTCTACCTCTTTCTTTCTCAAAAATAATTTTTGTCTGGTTTCTGAAAGAGTTTTTTCGTGTAAAACGCCCTGCCTTATGGTAAGATAAAGACAGGGCAATCCTTTAGGAAGAACCCTGCGGGCATCCGGCATATTCAGTTTGGCGATTGGCTATGCCGGACGCTTTGTTTTGTCCTTTCCCAAGTACATTCAAAACTCCGTTCCACTTCTGGACTTTCTGTCCAAAAGTCCTGTTGCTGGTTTACAAGTTCCCTATTCAGTTTTTTCCATATTCAGTTGTCATGCTTCAATCACGCCCGCATCTTCCACCTCATCAACGGTGTCATTGTCCCTGACTCTTGCTTTACACAGGTTCTTTACATATTTTTCGATGTCTAAGGCGTTCTTGTCATCAAAATCGGACAGAAGCCGGTACTGCTTGTGCTTGGTGATGTCAAACTTATTGGAGAAGAATGGTCTAACCCCTCTAAGCTGCATGATGCACTTCCCTCCGTCCATGACCGCAATCTCATCCTGGCTCATCAATTCTTTTCCGGTCTTTTGATAATTTAAACCGTAGGACTGCGACGTACCCCTTGTGTCAGAGGTATTGTAAAGGTCATGAGGTAAGCGCCTCGTGGACGCTCCCTCCCGAACCGTGC
>UMHT01043281.1_pt1 | contig 28560 bp, 26 predicted proteins | sample 1965601 | NCBI WGS metagenome assembly UMHT01 (sample SAMEA4836105, study PRJEB28245) | human gut metagenome | biome: gut microbiome; material: fecal sample | place: Denmark | collected 2008 | reverse complement strand
CCCTTAATCGTGTATTGGATGATAGTTGCGGATTTTAGGCTCATGCACTATTTTGTCTTGCCTCGGCAACTTAAAGGAGTTGTTGATATTGTTGGTTTAGATGAAAATCCTATGTTAGCTTTGATTGTTTCAATGGTCATTGCGCTGATGGTTGTATGTGTGGTATTAGTATTCGTTGCTATACTGCAAAGCAATAGTTATATTAAGAAAATGTTGTGGAATAAGTAAATTCCTATCAATTTATTTAGTTTATGCAAGATATATTTATTTCAATAATTGTCCCAGTATATAATGTAGAAAATTATCTACGTGAATGCTTAGATAGTATTTCACAGCTTAAAACTGTGACTTGGGAGGCTATACTTGTTGATGATGGATCGACAGATACATCAGGTAAAATCTGTGATGAGTATGCAAAACAGGATTCAAGGTTTAGGGTTATTCATCAGAAGAATACTGGTGTTAGTGCTGCAAGAAATGCAGGTCTGGATGCAGCTAAAGGTGAGTGGATATGGTTTGTCGATTCGGATGACATTGTAGATACACAATGTGTTCCAAATACAAAGAATTGGCTGGATAATCAAGGAGATGTTGACTATGTGATGTTTAGTCTGAAGAAATTTGAGGATGGAGATAAAAACTCTGTTTTGTCAAAAGTGTCTGATGATAATATGCCAAATATTATAAAAGAAGGTGATAAAAATGTTTTCCAATTGAAATATTTGTGTTCACAACATCAACAATTATGGTATCAGCGAGAAATCATTGAAAGACATCATATTCGTTTTACTCTTGGTATCCGGAATTCTGAAGATGGTGAATTTATGGCCAAGTATCTTATGCTGATGAGAAATCCTATAAAAGTAGATTCTACCATATATTATTACCGTATGCGCGAAGGTTCTGCTATGCATTTGGCTTCTTCTAGAAAAAATATCATAGAGGATGTTCCTGTTGTCTTTTTCAATTTGTTGAAATGGATGGGTGATGTTGGTCAGCCGGTGGAGCCATGGCTCAACTTCTGGTTCTTGAAAATGATTCAGAATCTTCTTGTTCAGGCAGGTCGCTATCAGCAATTAGACAAGAGGCAATTTCAAGCTACCATAAGAAAAATGATAGATGCCTGTGATAAGAAAGGTTTTTCTTTTGTTAGAGACAAGAAGATGCGACTCGCTTACTTTAGTATTTCTGCTTATTTTATAGTCAATAAGCTATATATGAAAATCAAAGGTTTATAAGAGGTTTATATGAAAAAATGGATTTATGCAATGATAGGATTGCCGCATATTATCATTTATCTGCTGTATAGAAATAAAGATAAAAGGATTGATATGGATCTGGCAACTTATAATGACGGGAGAATAGGTGTTAATGCGTTTATCAATACCCTTTCAAAAAATGAATATCGCAATGTTTTCTACTTTCGAATTCCTTGGATATTGAGAGTTTTCTTGAATATATTTTTGAGAAGAGTTCCTGATTGCAAATTGCAGTGTGCTCACTGTGGGGGGGCATTAAATGTTCACCATGGATGGGGTACTATCGTGCTTGCAGATAGGATAGGAGAGAATTTTTCAGTTTATCAGAATGTAACTGTTGGATATGGTAAAGATGGCAAGCCGAGTATCGGCAATCATGTGAGCATCTATTCTGGTGCTGTTGTCTTTGGAAATATTACGATCGGTAACCATGTAAGGATAGCAGCCAATACGGTGGTGCGAACTGATATACCCGATGGTTCGCTCGTCTATGGCAATCCGGCAGTGATTGTAAATCAAAAATAATTTATGGTACAAAAACACAGAATCCTTTATTGGGATGTCATTAAAGCGTTTGCTATTTTTCTGGTAGTTTGGGGACATTGTCTGCAATACCTTCAAGTTGATACAGAAAAATGCTGGAGTTCTAATCTTTGTGGCTTTATTTATTCTTTTCACATGCCACTCTTCATGATGGTAAGTGGCTTTTTTGCGAAAAGCATTTATAAAAAGGGATTTTGGGAAAATATAAAACATAAGACAATACAGATATGGCTTCCTTCTGTAACTACCTATATCGTTGTAGGATTGTTGCTGATCTATATTCGACATGAACCTTGGGGGTATGGACTAACTAAGTTAGGATGGAATTGTTTTACGAGCTATTGGTTTTTGAAGGCTCTCTATATATTATATATAGTAGGAATCTGTTTTACTTTTGTTTTCCGTAAAAGCAAATTAATATCTATCGCTCTTTCTGCAATCCTTCTGGTCTTGTTGAATGATAATGTGGAATTTGTCCATTGTATGTCTATGGCTCCTTTCTTCTTGATAGGTATGTTTTTGTATAAGTGTGAAAACTTATTTTGGAAGAATAAGGTTTATATTGCAATCATCTGTTTGATTGTTTGTTGTGTGATGGGATGGATATATGATATTGTTGATTATAATATGTATATGAGACCTTTTAGATGGGACTTTCAATCCCTATATCTGTTTCTCATTAGAATTATTATAGGTACTGCAGCCAGTTTTCTCTCGATAATCATGATTCGTTCATTTTGTGAAATCCTTAGGAATGGAAAACTTGTACAGCTATTAGCTAAGATAGGTGGAATGACATTGGGTATTTATGTCTTTCATCGTGAAATGGCTTTATTATCCAACCGATTTGCTTCAAAGATAGAATCTCTAAATATCTTCAATATGTCAAATGTAGGGGGGCAGATATTTTATGAATATGGTATTTGTTTGTTTGCTACTTTGATTTTTATGGCTATTAGTATAGCTATTATACTCGTTTTACGCAAAAACAAATACACCAGACTCATTTTCTTAGGTGAAAAATAAAAATAAATATGGCAACATATAATTATGACTTCGTCAATGATAAATTTAGAGATGAAGTAATTAGAAAAACCAAACAGAACTGTTTGATAGATACGCCTTTGAAGGCGAACTGTTATCAGAATGCTTATGTCTTTCCGTTTAAGGAAGGACAGCGTGGTGAGGTTGTAACTGCTGATGGTATTACATTAGCTTCAGATTTTAAGGAAAAAACTTCTATAGATAAGTTTGATACAACCAACTTGCAACATGGTAAAAAAGCAATCTTTGTAGGTTCTTTATGGATCTATATTTGGGGACATTGCTTTACGGATCATTTTAATAAGGCATGGTTTGTACTTACTGATGAATGCAAGCGACTGCAGGAAGAAGGTGCTGAATTGGTGTTTATTTCCTGTACCACCAATGTGCCAAAATATATACAGCTCATCTTCCACTATGCTGGCATAAACCTCGATAAGGTACGTATGATAACAGAACCGACTATCTTTGAAGAACTCTATGTTCCTGAGAATTGTTATTTCCATACTCCTGATAAATGGCATCGCTTTTATACGAAGGAATATCTTCCTTTGCTGGAGAATATTCGTAAGAATGTAATTGAGGAAGCGGAAAGAGATGGAACCTTCCCTGTATATGAAAAAATCTATTTGACCCGTACACAGGGTAAGTTTGGCAGCCTTTGGAAAGATTTGGGAGAAAAAGCAATAGAGAATGCCTTTGCCAAGGAAGGTTATACTGTTATTGCTCCAGAAAAGCATTCCGTTGCTCAGCAGTTCTGGATGATGATGAACTGTAAAAAACTTGTAGCTACGGATGGTTCTATTTGTCATGCATCTTGTTTCTGCAAACCACATACTCAGGTTACAGTTTTGTGTAAGGCTAATTTCCTTGTGGAACATCAAATCGTATCCAATCAAATTGCTAATTTGGATGTGACATATGTTTCTGTTCATCATTCTTTCTTTGTAGATAAGAAACATCCTTGGCATGGTCCTTATCTGCTTTGTATAACAGATAATTTGGAAAGATATATGGGGCACAAGATTCCTCATGCTCCTTATTTTCTCACAAAGAATTTCGTGAAATATCTTATTCGCAAGTTATATGTCTCAACATTTGGTAATGCTGAGTGGATTAATAATATAGTAAGAAAACAATTAAAAAAGAAATAATCAACAATGGAAAAAGTATTAGTAACTGGTGGAGCTGGATTTATCGGCTCTAATGTAGCATTAAAGTTAATTGCAAAAGGTTATTCTGTTGTAGTTTTAGATTCTCTATCCGAACAGATACATGGATTAAATCCTGACCAAACATCACCATTGTATCTGAGCATTAAGGGTAAAGTTGATTTTATAAAGGGTGATGTTTGCAAAAGAGAAGATTGGCTGAAGGCTCTTGATGGTGTAGATTATGTCATTCATCTTGCAGCAGAGACTGGAACTGGTCAGTCCATGTATGAAATAGAAAAATATGTAGGAACAAACATCGGGGGAACCGCTTTATTACTTGATATCCTTGCCAATACTAAGCATCATGTAAAGCGTGTTGTAGTTGCAGAGTCAAGAGCTATCTATGGTGAAGGCAAATATGTCTGTCCTTCCTGTGGTGTCGTTTATCCTCTGGAGCGTAAGGATGAAGATATGAGCAAGGGTGATTTCGAATGTAAGTGTCCTAAATGTGGTGGTCCTGTAAAACTTGTTGGTACTACCGAAGATAGTAACATCCTTCCATCCTCTGTATATGGTATCACCAAACAAGTACAAGGTCAATTGGTACACCTTGTCTGCAAGAGTATCGGCGTAGAATCAGTTTCTTTCAGATACCAGAATGTGTATGGTCCTGGTCAGTCGTTATCTAATCCTTATACAGGTATTTTGAGCATCTTTTCTACTCGTATCAAGAATGGTAATGGCTTGAATATCTTCGAGGATGGTAAGGAAACACGTGATTTTGTTTTCATTGATGATGTAGCTGATGCTACTATCCTCGGAATGGAAGTACCGGCTGCTAACGGTCATGTGTTTAATGTTGGTACAGGTGTAGCTACTGATGTGCTGACTGTGGCTCATACCCTTTGTGATAAGTATGGTATTCAAGTTCCTATTACCGTATCTGGAAATTATCGTTTAGGTGATATCAGACATAACTTTGCTGATATAACCTTAGCTAAACAGATACTTGGTTTTAACCCGAAATGGAATTTCTCTGATGGTATTGAGCAGTTTGTTAAATGGGTAAACCAGCAAGAGGTGCAGGAAGATAATTATGAGGCTTCCATTGAAGAAATGAAGAAAAAGGGACTTTACAAATAATAAATTTTGAATCTATGAAAGTTTTAGTTACTGGAGCAAATGGTTATATTGGGCGTCATGTTGTATGCTCATTATTAGATAAAGGTATTGAGGTTATCGCTTGTGATATCAGAACAGATGATGTTGATAAAAGAGCTATCTGCAAGGATTTGAATCTTTTTGATTTGCCTGAAGAAAATATCTTTGAAGCCTTGGGCAGTCCTGATGTCTGCCTCCACATGGCTTGGAGAAATGGCTTTGTTCATAATTCGCCTACACAGATGGGTGATTTGTCAGCTCATTATCGTTTTCTGACGGCTATGATTGATGGCGGTTTGAAGCAAGTTGCAGTTATGGGAACCATGCATGAGGTAGGTTATTGGGAAGGAGCCATTGATGAGAATACTCCTTGTAATCCCAGCTCTATGTATGGAATAGCTAAGGATGCACTTCGTCGCAGTATGACACTCTACTGCCAGCAGAAAGGTGTTATTCTTCAATGGCTCAGATGCTACTATATTTTAGGTGATGACAAACATAATAATTCAATCTTCAGTAAATTGTTGTCAGCAGCTGAGGAAGGCAAGAAGACATTCCCATTTACTACAGGTAAGAACAAATATGATTTCATTGAAGTAGATAAGTTGGCAAATCTTTTGGCTTCTTCTGTTATTCAGTCAAAAGTTGTCGGTATTATCAATTGCTGTAATGGTGAGCCTATGAGTTTGGCAGACCGTGTGGAACAGTTTATTGCCAATCATCACTTGGACATCAAACTGGAGTATGGTGCATTTCCTGACAGACCTTACGATTCGCCATGTGTTTATGGAGATGCAACTAAAATTAATCAAATCTTAAAAGGATGAAAAAACTTATTGTGAAATGCCGCAAGTCGGCATATTTTATAGTATCTTTATCAAAACAGTTTAAGGTGCGTCCGTTTTTCGATGTGATTTCAATGATGTATCACATGATATTACCAGTATGGGGAGGCGATATCAACAAACATTATGAAATCCGTCATCGTTTAAATTTAAAGTTCTTGAAAAAGAACTTAACTTTACCAGAAGAAATACCAGCGTCTTCAAATATATCTCCAAATGATTATAGAATTTGGGTGTTGTGGTGGCAAGGGGAAGATAATATGCCTGAATTGGTGAAGGCTACATTTTCCAGCATCAAACAAGCAACGGACAAAGAGGTTGTTCTCGTTACAGAGAAAAATATTAGCATGTATATAGATATACCAGAATTTATTTCTGTAAAGGTAAAGAAAGGTATTATAACGATGGCAGCCTTGTCTGATTATATTCGGGTAAGTTTACTTGATAAGTTTGGAGGGCTTTGGATTGATAGTACTGTATTTTTTGCTAATCCAATTCCTACTGATGTATATTCATCTAAATTCTATTCTATCAGAAATATTTCCAACAGTTCTCAATTTGTGGCTAAAGGTAAATGGAATGTACAGTTCCTTGGTACAAATGAAGCTCATAATCGGGTATTCTTCTTGATGAAATCACTTTTTGAGGAATATTGGAAGAGATATTCTCTTCTTGTGGATTATCTTTTAGTAGACTATTGTTTTGGATATATTTATGAGAATGATAAGCAGTGCAGAAGTATGTTCGATTCTATTCCGTATACGAATAAAAGTATGCATTTACTTCGTGGCATGCTTAATAATCCATATAATGCAAGTACTTTTCAGAAACTTGTAAATGATGATACTTATCTGTTTAAACTTACCTATAAAATAAAACTTCAAAAAGAAATAGGTGGAAAAGAAACCTTTTATGGTCACATTCTTAAATTAGGCAAAAAAGCATGAAGCAAAGGAATATTATGCTTGATGTGATGAGAGGCATTGCTATAATATTTGTCGTATTGGGGCATGCAGGAGTATCATCTTATGTATGGTCTTTTATATATTCATTTCACATGCCCCTGTTCTTTTTCATATCGGGTTATTTTTGCAATACAAATATTGATTTCAAAACTTTTCTTAAAAAGAAAATTAAGGGGCTTTATTTTCCTTTCTTCAAATATTATGTGTTGTTTATCATTGCATCGCCCATTCTACATCGGTTCCTGTTGACAAAGAACAATTATACAAGTATAGATAGTTTTTTAAGTGCTTTGTTCTTATCTTTTCGGTTTAGGGTTGGGGCAATTGATTTATTAGGTCAATTTTGGTTTCTTCCAGTGCTCTTCTTTGTAACTTTATTGGTTTATAGTTGTGTTAAAATATTCAATCAACTGATAAAGCGGGAATATAGTTATCTCTTACTTGGGGGGGCAGTTTTATCGATTATAGGAGGAATAGGTATGAAATGTCATTGGTATGCTCCTTATGACTTGTATGGTGTGTTATATTTTTCGTTTTATTACTTAATCGGATGGTGCTTTCATCAATTTCAAGATAAAGTCAATAAAATGAAGATACTTCTTATTCCCAGTTTTGTGATTTTATTATTCTATAGCTATTTCAAAAATGAAATGGGAGATTTGATTTCACTCAAAATAGTTATAGCTATTCTTGGAATAGTAATGACTATTATAATAAGTAATTATTTGTCACATATCCCTCTTTGTGCCAAGATTCTCCAACACGTAGGATCTCATACTATGCCTATTTATGTTTGGCATGTATTTATTTTTAAAGTTTTAGAATTTATAATATCTCATCTGTGGGATAAACATCCAATGTCAGAAGGATGGTCAGGCTGTTATGGATCTCAGTCTTGGTATTTGGTTTTGAGTTATTCTATAGTGGGAGTATGTATTCCTATTTTGTTTCATAATATTATTAAAACGTGTAAAAAATGAAAACATTATTGTTATTGACAGGTTGTATTAAGCCTAATTGTACAGATAAGATTGTATGTAGTGACTGGCAAAAACGCTGGGAAATGTATGTTAATGCTATTAATTGGTATCTCGAGAATACCAATTATGATTTAACTTTCTGTGAAAATTCTGGTACAGATATTTCTCCTTTCTTTGAAAAGTGGGGGGGCAGAATTGAGTTCTTAACTTATTATAGTGCTCCTACAGTTCCTGATCGTACAAGAAGTTATAAAGAGATGGAAATCTTAGAATATGCTTTAGAGCATTCAGAAAAAATGAAAAAGGCAGAAATGATCGTTAAAGTTACTGGTAGATTACAGTTACTTAATATTGTAAAACTGACAGAAAAGATAGCTTGTCAGGTTTCTAAAAATAAGAATGGTTTTATTTCTGCATATAAGCATAGCGTTAAACCAAGTTCAGATTGTAAGTTTGTGTGGTTTAGTCCGAACTTTTTGCCGTATTTGACAAAACAGAAAGAAAAATGTAGTAAGTCTTTTCCGTTTGAATGTGCTGCAGCCGATGCAATTAAAGAAGCTACTGCTGAAGGTCTGAAGTTTATATATCCTCCTTATTGGGATAGAGTACATGGTCAGGGAATGAATGGAGGTATTTATGATAAAACTCCTTGGCAATATTTCTTGGGCAATCTGAAAAATCGACTTCGTGTCTTTCTTTTTGAAATAGGATATTTCCCTAAGGCTTAATTGTTTTTAGGAGAGTCTTGTGATTAAACAATGATGTGCAAATATAATATGTCTCAGATTTCTAATGCCCTCAAAGTTCCAATGATTATTCTTGTGATTTTCGTTCACGAGAATTTGAATTTGACCAATGACGGATATTTAGGATTGATGCTGGCGGCAATATCTAATGTGGCTGTTCCTGTTTTTTTCTTGATTTCTGGATATTATTTCTTTTATGGTCATCAATTTTGTAAAGAGGAATATTTCAGAAAACTTATAAAACGAAGCAGAACTTTACTGTTACCATATTTGATTTGGAATTTACTTCCTATGATGAATATTGTAGCAGGAAATTTGTTTTCCATTATTTTTAAAGGAAAGAGTACCGAGGCATTGCAAACGTATCTTGCTGAATTATGGGATAATGGTATCTGGCATGTCTGGTGGGATATAATTGGAGGAACTATGCCATACGATTCTCCTTTATGGTATGTGAGAGACCTGATGGTAATGTGTATTCTAAGTCCTATAGCTTACCTTTATATAAAAAGGCTAAAAAACTGGGGAGTGGGCATCCTTGCTATACTATACTTGGCTGGAGTTAATACGGGTGTTGTTGGATTGAGTATGTCAGCTATCGTGTTTTTTATCTTAGGGGGGCATTTCTCAATCAATGCTGCTATAACCGGAAGTCCATGTGATTTCGCATTGAAATGGAGATGGGCAGTTGTGCCAATGGCGGTTTTAAGCTTGGTGCTCTATTTATCATTTCATGATCAGTCATACGCTCATATATGTCAAATGTCCTATATCCTTTCTGGGGTGTTTGCCAGTTATTATCTGATGAACTTGATGCCAGAAAAGATGTTGAAGACAATGAGAGTGTCATGGCATCATCCGTGTTCTTTATTTATGCACTTCATAATACCTGTGTCTTAGCTTGGTGTGCAGGTATGATAAATAGATTGTCATTGCCTCATTATTTCGTAATTGTCATAGTTCCATTTGTAACATTTGCAATTTGCTATGCACTTTATTATTTGTTGAAAAAAGCCTTACCTCAAGTATTAGCAGTACTTTGTGGAGGTAGAATTTAATTTTTTTTAGAAGAATATGATTCCAAAGATTATTCATTACTCGTGGTTTAGTGGTGACCCCTATCCTGCAGAATTAAAAGCTTGCATGGATACGTGGAAGAAGGTGTTGCCTGGCTATGAGTTTATATTATGGGATGCCAAGAAATTGGCTGAATGTAATAATGTGTTTGCCAACGAGGCTGTGAGTGTGAAGAAGTGGGCTTTTGCTGCTGATTTTGTGCGCCTGTATGCAGTCTATCATTATGGTGGCATCTGGCTTGACACAGATATAGAGATGTTTAAGTCGTTTGATCCATTCTTGAATGACGGCATGTTCATCGGTAGGGAATATTACGTACATCATCATCCTAAGACCGGAAAGGATTATACTATGCTGACTTCTCATTGTTTTGGTGCTGAAAAAGAACATCCTTTTATTGGGGAATGTCTGGAGTTCTATGAGAATCGTCATTTCATCCGTTCTCATAATGAGCAATTGGAGCAGCGTCTTCGCTATGACATGACGATTATTCCTGATCTCCAGATGAGTCTTGCTCAGAACTATGGCTTCGACAATAGTAATAGCAATAATAAAAAGCAGCTACTAAAGAATGGAGTTCATGTATATCCTTATCAGTATTTTGACCAGCCAGGATATACCAGCATGAAGGATGTTGTGTGCATTCATCGTGTGGCCCAGAGCTGGAATCCTAATGCTAAGGGTTTTACTGCAAATTCAATCACTGATGTAAAAAAGAAAACATTAGGCTATTATAAAATGAAAGCGCAGCAAAGATTGGCGAAATTTATATTGAATCTTTAGATTTATATCTTATGAGAATATTATATGTATTGAAACATAATCCTTGGGGAATTGGAGGTGGATGTTATGCCTGTCGTAACTACCTCCAGTTATTTTCTGAGGTATTTCAAGAGGCTGAAATGGATGTTTGTATCTGCAAGGAATATTTAACTTCCGAACGCAAGAAAGAATATCCAATGGCTCATTTCTATCCTGTAGCTCCTCGTGGTTTTATCGGTAAGGTGATGACTGCTTTTACCGGGGTTATGCATCGCCACCAAGAGACGGTAAAGGCTTTACTCAAAAGCAATCATTATGATTATTGTGTATTTGATCACAACAGTATTGCGGGTTCTTTGGTTCGTTCTTGTAAAAATAGCGGTATAAAGACTATTGTACTCAATCATAATTGCGAGTATGATTATTTTAAGGATAATAATAGTTTGCTAAAACGTTTGTTATTCTTGCATCAGGTGAAGAAAAATGAGCGAAAATCATATCTGGATTGTGACTACAATATCTTCTTGACGGAAGAAGACAAGGAGCAATTTACGGAGATGTATGGTGCGTCGAATACTGAAGCTGTAGTTGGCGGATGCTTTTATCCTAAAAAAGATCATCATCATTCTCTTTCAGAAATAAAACCATTTAGAAAAGAACATTTGAAGATGGTGATTAGCGGTACAATGGGTAATGTGCAGAATATGGATGGTATCAACTATTTTCTGGATGAACTTCTTCCTCTTGTACCCAAAGATATACATATAGTATTGGCAGGTAAAAATCCTCCAGTTTCTTTATTAGAACGTATAAAGCCCATTTCTCCAAGAGTAATTGTCATCCCTAATCCTAAGGACATGGATTCTATTGTGCAAGATTGTGATATCTTCCTATGCCCAGCAAGATTAGGGGGAGGAATGAAATTAAGAGTGATGGATGGCTTTCGTAATGGATTGCCGGTATTGGCTCATACTGTATCTGCCAGAGGTTATAGAAATTTTGAAAAATGTGGCATGATGTGGGAATTTAATACAGCTGAAGAATTTCTTAAGAATCTTCAATTATTGATACAGGATATCAAACAAAAGAAGATAACAAGAGGAATGATAATGAATGAGGCTTGTCGTATGTTTGCTTTCGGTCAAGCTGTAGAAAAAATGAAGAAAACAATCAACAAATAAACTATGTTTAAGCAAATAAAATTTTTCATCAAACAGCATAAGTTTGAGTATCTTATCACATTCTTTATTTTTACCAACTTATTTCCTGCTTGGTTTCCTCAGTTTGCATACTATATCGCATTTGCTCTGATATTATATAAAATGAGTAAATTCAAAATGCAATCATGTGGTAAGACGACTCTGTTTTATGTTTTTATAGCCTTTTTGTGGCTATCTACAACTATCAACATGGTATTAGACTTACGTTTGGTTCTATTTTCTGTCATACTATATATGGCTGCGCCAAGACTATCCATTAAATGGCATCTATACAAAATCAAGCTCATGTATTGTATATTTTCTGGATTTGGAATAGCAACATTAGCTAATTTATATGCGAAGTTTGCTGGTATCAATTTGGTATATATAGATGAATATGGTATAGCCATGGGACGCGTAGCGGAGTTTGCGGGTTTTTGTAGTCACCCAATGTGGACGAGTTGTGCTGCAGCCTTCTCTACATTGTTTTTTGTAAGCATGGCTTTTAGAGATAATTTGAAGAAAAAATCTTTGAGATATTTTTATTTTGCAATGGTTTTAGCGAGTCTATATGTTACAATGATTGGTGCTTCTCGTTCAGCATTTTTTCTTTCGTTAGCATGTTCTGTACTGATAATATGGATGCAGTCTAAAAAATTCGCTTTAATTAGAAATTTAGCAGTTGTTGGAGTCGCAGCAGTTATATTTGCACCATTCTTGATGAAAAATTCTCAGGCTATGATGAACAAAAAGAATGGTCTTGAAATAACGACAGAAAATACTTCACGTAATGAACTGTGGAGTCAGCGAATGGAAGAATTCAAGTCTTCTCCTATATGGGGTATAGGCTTTGCTGCTCATGGTGTTGGAGCAAATAAGCAGGTTGGACGTAATGAATCAGGTGGTAGTTTTATTTCTGTATTAGCTCAAGCTGGTATTATCGGAATTATTTTTGTTCTGTTAATTTGGATAGCTGCAATTATGTTTCCAAAAGCAATTGGTAATGATAGTAATACTATTTTATTTTATGTAGCATTCGTCTTTATGTCTATCCATTCCATTATAGAAGGTTATATGTTTCAAGCAGGATGGTATCTTTGTCTGATTATTTGGTTCGTTATTGGTTTAATGATAGAACATAAAATGATGTATCGTAAGTATCCTATGCTTATGCATTCATATAAGATATAATATTCTATTAAGATATTAGAAATAAGATGAAAATTTTAAATCATACTGTTTCTTTTAAGTTTAAATGTCTTAGCATAGTTCTGATTTCTTTCTCAATTGTAGAACTCATTCTCCGCTATGTCTTTGGCTTCTGTGATGCGGTATTATACCAGCCATCTCCTGCTTATGAGTATATTGCGCAGCCGAATCAGCATCGCTATCGCTTTTTCTCTCATATTGATTACAATTCATATTCCCAGAGAAGTGATGAGCCGGATTCTACAAAAACGATTGTCCTTGGGTTAGGTGATTCGGTTATCTTTGGTGGAACCATGCTTGATCAGGATAGTATTGCCACAACCTTGTTCTCGAAAGAGACAGGGATGCAGATGCTGAATATTTCATCGGGTAGTTGGGGACCGGACAACTGTGCTGCTTATCTGAAAGAGAAAGGTACTTTTGGTGCTAAGGCAATGGTACTTGTGTGCAGTAGCCATGATGCCTTTGATGTGATGAGTCATATTCCTGTGGTCGGTATCTATCCTAATTATCCTGATAAACAATACAAGTTGGCTATATGGGAGGTGGTAGATAGATATTTGTTGCCTCGTATCAAGGTCTATTTTAGAGGTAAGCAACTCTTAGATCCTGATGCTCAAGTGGTAGAGAAAGTGAAGAGTGATGAGGGTGTTGCGAAGAAAGCTTTGAATTTTGATCCTGGTTTTGACCAGCTCCTTCAAATCTCTGAGGGAAAGCATATTCCTTTCTTTATTTATCTTCATCCTGAGGTGTGTGAGGTCATGAGCCGGAAATATAAGGAAGGTGGATTGATGATTATGGAATGGGCTAAAACTCATCATATAAAATTGATTGATGGATTGAATGAGGGGGTCACTGTAGATATGTATCGCGATGTCATCCATCTGAATGAGAAAGGTCAGAGAAATCTGGCTAATTCTTTGAAAAAAATGATAAATAGATGAAGAAACTGATTCACTTACAACCGTTTATTCCTCATTATCGTGAGGAATTCTTTGACTTGTTGGGGAAGCGACTGAAACAGGGTGCCGTCAATGATATGTCTCTGGATCAGGAAATTTATACTTATGAAAAGACGAAAGATGTGAAGTCTGCTTCTTTTCAGATGAGTCATATTGTATGTAAACATATACCAAGCAAGCTTATCAAGGGGAAACTGCTGTTCTACAATCCATTCTCTCTGTTGGGCAAAGAGAATAAAGTCCTGGTACTGATGCTCCATTTTGCTCATTTTGGTACATGGATTCTCTTGTTAACTAAATGGTTGCATCACAAGAAAATCATTCTATGGGGTCAGGGTATTTCTGTTCGTCGCTATCTGAAAGAAAAGAAAAAGCCTGACTGGAAACTGAAATGGATGATTGCCTTAGCGGATGGTATCTGGTTCTACATGGATAAAGAAAAGGATCAATGGCAAAAGTATTTCCCTGATAAACCTATGGTGGCTCTCTGTAATACTTTGTCTGGCGTTGATGAAATGACTAAGTATCAGCCTGATTTGACAAAAGATGAATTAAAGGCTAAATATGGAGTCAAGCAAGATGTTGTCTTTATCTTCTGTGCCAGGTTTACTGCTGACCGCCGAGTAGATTTGCTTTTGGAAACAATCAAGCGATTGGATGATAAAAAGTATGGCTTTGTGATTATCGGTTCTGGTAAGTGCAAGCCTGACTTTTCTTCTTATGGCAATGTGTATGATTTTGGAGCAGTATATGATACGGCTGTTAAAAGAGAACTCTTTGCTTTATCAGATGTATATTTTCAGCCAGGTTGGGTTGGGCTGTCCATCGTTGAAGCTATGGCGTATGGCAAACCGATCTTTACTTTTGAACGCTCTCATGAGACTCTGCAATGTGTGGAATACTCGTATATTCAATCAGGAGAAAATGGATTGATATTCAAAGATATTGATGACTGCATTAGTAAGATCAATTCGCTTTATGCTGAAGATATAAAACGAATGGGAGATCATGCAAGAGATTATGTTTCAAAGCATCTGACTATCGAACAGATGGTTGATCATGCAATGATTATCATAGATAAAGTATCTAACAATAAATAAAAAACGATATGAAAGATTTCAAAGATATAAATGTCGCAGTTGCCGGTACAGGCTACGTTGGTCTGAGTATAGCAACCCTGTTATCTCAGCACCATCATGTAACAGCTGTAGATGTAATCCCAGAGAAGGTGGAGAAACTCAACAATAAGATTTCTCCTATCCAGGACGATTATATTGAGAAGTATTTGGCAGAGAAGCCATTGAACTTGACTGCAACTCTTGATGGCAAATCAGCTTATGCTGATGCAGACTTCGTTGTGATTGCAGCACCAACAAACTACGACCCAGTAAAGAACTACTTCGATACAACCCATGTAGAAGAAGTTATTGATCTGGTATTGGAAGTGAATCCAGATGCTGTGATGGTTATCAAGAGTACTATCCCTGTAGGTTATACCCGCAGTCTTTACCTAAAGTATGCCAAGAAAGGAGTCAAGAAATTCAATCTCCTTTTCTCCCCAGAGTTTCTTCGTGAGAGCAAGGCACTCTATGATAACCTTTACCCAAGCCGTATCATCGTAGGCTATCCCAAGATTATCGACCGCGCTGAGTTTGCAGAAGAAAACGAGGCAATAAAGGCTGTGACTGACGTAGAGAAGATGAAAGAAGCTGCTAAGACCTTTGCATCATTACTCCTTGAAGGAGCTATAGGTCATCATGGAGATACCCAGCAATTGGATTCTTCACTCTTCACTCTTCACTCTTCATTTGAAAAGAACATCCCTGTTCTTTTCATGGGTATGAAGGAAGCTGAAGCTGTGAAGCTCTTTGCCAATACCTATCTGGCTTTGCGTGTAAGCTACTTCAACGAGCTTGATACATACGCTGAGGTCAAAGGTCTTGATACCAAGGCTATCATAGAAGGTGTAGGTCTTGATCCACGTATCGGCACACACTATAACAACCCAAGCTTCGGTTATGGTGGTTATTGCTTGCCAAAGGATACCAAGCAGCTCTTGGCAAACTATGCCGATGTTCCAGAGAACCTGATTGAGGCAATCGTTGAGAGTAACCGTACTCGCAAGGACTATATTGCAGATGCTGTTCTTCAGAAGGCTGGTTACTATAGTTATGCTGATGATAACAACTATGATGCAAGCAAGGAGCACAACTGTGTGATTGGTGTCTATCGCTTGACCATGAAATCAAACAGTGATAACTTCCGCCAGTCTGCCATTCAGGGTATCATGAAGCGTATCAAGGCAAAGGGCGCAGAGGTCATTATCTATGAGCCAACATTGGAGGAGGGTAGTACTTTCTTCGGAAGTAGAGTCGAGAACAATCTTGATGTGTTCAAGGCACAGAGCCATGCTATCATCGCCAACCGCTATGATGCTTGTCTGGATGATGTAAAGGATAAGGTATATACACGAGATATTTTTAGAAGAGACTGATGAAAATCATTCATTATATACCAAGTATCGACCGGACATGGGGTGGTACTTCTACTTATATGCAGGTGCTGGCAAAGCCATTGGGCGAGTTGGCTGAAGTGTATATCCTGACTCATACATCAGATAATCCATTGCCTATGGAGAACTGCAAGGTGCATGATATTCCTCGTTATCGACCGTTCTCCGGTATTTGGAAGAAAACGGTTATCGGCTTGCTGAATAGCATTAAACCTGATGTCGTGCATATCAACTGTTGCTGGACTCCTGACTGTGCTATGATTCAACGTTTGGCGCAGAAACAGGGGTATAAGATGGTGCTGACTCCGCATGGTATGCTGGAGCCTTGGATTATTCAAAGGCATTACTGGACTCGGAAGGTTCCTGCGTTATGGCTCTATCAAAGAGCTGCAATACAAAAGGCCGACTGCATCCAAGCTACGGCTGAAAGTGAGCGGGATAATCTCTTGAAGTTGGATTGTAACTCTAATATCAAAGTGGTTAAACTTGGCATTGATGCTGACGGCATTGAAATGAAGAAGTCTTGGAAGAAGACTCGCCAGATATTGTTCCTTTCTCGTGTGCATGTTAAGAAGGGTATCAATTTCCTCATTGAGGCTGCTGCTGAACTTCGCTCTGAACTGCAGGGATATAAGATTATAGTAGCAGGTGAGGGTGATGCTGCCTATGTTGCGGAAATGAAACAGATGATTTCTGATCGTGGTCTGCAGGACATCGTGCAGCTCATTGGTGGGGTGTATGGTAATGAAAAATGGCGTCTGTTCCAAACTTCCGATTTCTTTGTATTGCCTACTCATTCAGAGAATTTCGGCCTTGCCATTGCTGAGAGCCTTGCTTCTGGTACCCCTGTCATCACTACCGTGGGAACGCCATGGAATGATCTCAACTCATCCCATGCTGGTGCGTGGATAGAAATAGGTACTCAGCCATTAGTAGCTACTCTCCGCCAGTTCCTCGCTTTATCTGATGAAGAGCTTGGAACGATGGGTCGTAATGGCCGGAAACTCATAGAAACCAAATACTCTGCTAAGGTAATGGCAGAGGAAATGATGGGGGTGTATAGATCTCTGTATTGACAATATGAGGGGACAAAATATCCGGGCGATAGGTTAAATATTGTAATAAAGTGACGTTCTTTATAAAAAAATCGTATTTTTGCATTATTAAAATGGTAATATGGCAGTAACAAGATTAAATAATATACGACCAGAAATGCTTGTTTGGGCATTTAAAAGAGCAGGATTCGATGAAGAGAGGGCCGTGGAAGCCTTCCCTAAGTTGGAGTCTTGGCTCTCTGGAGAGAAGCTGCCTACCGTAAACCAACTGCAGCAATTTGCCAAAAGATTCTATGTTCCTTTTGGTTATCTGTTTTTGCAGAATATTCCAAATGAAACGATTCCTTTCCCGATGTTCCGTGGTGATGCTGGAGAAATGAATCGCTTTGATCTCAATGTTTACGATACGGTCACTACGATTCGTACTCGACAGGATTGGTTGGAGGATTATCTTGTGGAGAATGACATTGAGATATGTCAGCTGGTGAATAGTATTACGTTGCAAACTCCAATAGGTGAAGCTGTTAATCATCTTCGAAATGTGTTGGATTTGGAACCTCGATGGGCGTTCAGCCTTGCCAGGACAGATGTTGCAGTAGGTCTTTTGACAGAACGATTGGAGCAGGTTGGTGTATTCGTTGCCTACAATGGTGTCGTTGGGAATAATACGAAACGTACATTGAAGGTTAGTGAATGTCGTGGCTTTGCATTGGTCAATCGTGTTGCACCGTATATTTTTGTGAATAGTGCCGACAGTAAGTCTGCCCAATTGTTTACCTTGATTCATGAGGTGGCGCATATCATGTTAGGTGTAAGTGCTGGTCATGCTGGTGAGGATTTGGGGGCTCATGATACCTATGAGAGATATTGTGATGCTATGGCTGCTGAATTTCTTGTTCCTGCTCATGTGTTGCGTGAAACTTGGAATCATGATATCAAGAAACAAACTCGTCTGTTTAAGGTGAGTGAGTTTGTTGTGGCTCGGCGAGCCCATGATTTAGGTCTATTGAGCGATTTGGCTTATCGGAATTTCTGGATGGAGTATAGTCATCGTCCTATAGCCGAAAAGAAAAAAGGTGGTGGCGGAGATTTTTATCTTACCAGTGTAAAAAGAGTAGGAAAACTCTTTGCTATTCATGTACGCAATGCCGTAAACAGCCGTCAGTTGGAATATACGGAGGCTTATCGTCTAACAGGTCTTTCTGGTAATACCTATCAGCATTTCATGACCAATAATATCTAAAGTCTATGGCATATATTTTTGACACAAACATATTCATTCGTTCAAAGCATGAGATGCCTATGGACTTGTGGCCTACTTTTTGGACTAAGATTGCTGGAATGATAAATTCTGGCAATGTGTTCTCTAACATTCAGGTGAAAGAAGAGATAGATAGAGGTGGTGATGAATTGACCGACTGGATGAGAGGCAATGTTCCAACTGGATTTTATATTGAGAATGAGCTTGATGTAATGGGCAAGTATGCTGAAGTTATGAATTGGGCGCAATCTAATACTGTTTACAGACCGGATGCTATTTCTGAATTCGCATCAGTAGCGGATGCTTATCTTGTGGCTACAGCTGCGGCAAAGGGATATACGCTTGTGACAAATGAAACCGCTGATCCTTATTGCAGACGAAGAGTAAAAATTCCAGATGCCTGTAATGCATTGGGAGTGAGATATTGTGACTTGAATACGGTTTTGCGAGAACTGAATATTACGATTTAAGATTCTTAATATAGGTTAGCGAGAATAGAGCTTTTCTACTCTTGCTAACCCGTTAATATTTTTTGTTGGATTTTACTTGGACAATGGAACAAATGTATTTGTTCCTGTTATTGAAATCTGCATTATTTGTATATGTTTGCCGAGGAACATATACAAGTTTCTTTGATGCCAATGGAGTTAAGAAACTTTTTTTTGAAAAAGAGATTAGTATGAATTTTAGGTTCATGACTAAACATCATTATTGATTTTTATTATGGAAACAATACAAGTAAAACTTGCAGCTTTTGATGGCTCTGGCTTTGATAAAGGTGCTGGATTTATAAAGACTACCCTATGGTATTTCGTGAATGCTCTGATAGTTAGGGCTTCATGGAATCCATTTATGGGTATCAAGATTGCTATGCTTCGTTTGTTCGGAGCAAAGATTGGTAAAGGTCTGGTGATTAAAAACGAGGTGAGAATCAAGTCACCTTGGAATTTGGTAGTTGGTGATGATTGCTGGTTAGGAGAGGGCTGTTGGATTGACAATTTAGATGAGGTTGTTATTGGCAGCAATGTGTGTATCTCGCAAGGTGCTTTGCTCCTTACTGGTAATCATGACTATACCATATCATCCATGCCTTATCGTAATGCTCCTATCTCTATAGAGGATGGGGCATGGATAGGGGCAAAGACTACTGTGTGCCCTGGTGTCACAGTTCATCGCAATGCTATATTGACTGTAGGCAGCGTGGCTACTAAAGATATGGAGGAGAATGGTATATACCAAGGTAATCCTGCGGTGAAGATAAGAGAAAGAAAAATAAAGGGATAAATATATTAAAAATATGAACACATCTAATAAAATTCCTTCTTCTATAATTTCTAAACTTGAACAAGTCAAGCTTTATATGGCAAAGAGACGTGTTACTGCTTTCATTGGGGCTGGGTTTAGTCTCAATGCAGAGATGCCGTCTCATGTCAAGATGAAGACATGGGTTCAATTGAGAGAAGATTTCTTGAATAAACTGTATGGTGATGATGAAAAAGCAAAGAAGGAAGATCACAACGACGTTGTTCATTTGGCATCACTTATTGATGCAGAATTTAAGCGCAATGAGCTTGATGAAATTTTGGAGACGGCATTGCCTGATAAGTTGATTAGACCAGGAAAACTTCATCGGATGTTAGTAAGGTTGAAATGGCGCGATATTCTTACCACCAATTATGATACTCTTATAGAAAGAGCGGCAGAAGAGGAGATACAGGAATATAAGCTTGTAACGAATAAAGAGACTTTGCTCTATCAACCTTCACCCCGTATTATTAAATTGCATGGAAGTTTTCCAAATATCCGTCCTTACATCATGACCAAGGAGGACTATCGAAAATATCCGATGGAACATCCCGAAATGGTGAATACAGCAAGACAAAGTTTCTTGGAAAGTTTGATGTGCTTGATTGGATTTTCGGGTGATGATCCAAACTTCCAGTCGTGGATAGGGTGGCTTAGAGATGTTATAGGTAGAGATAGAATTTGTCCGACTTATCTTATAACATTCAAGAAAGGCTACCATGAAGCAGAAAAGGCTCTGATGGCTCAACTTGGTATTGATATCATCAATCTTGCTGAAATTCCTGGTATTAAAGATTTCAAGGAAGCTTATTCTTTTTTCTTTAACTACCTGTTGAAATCGCAGGAAAATCAGGAATGGAACGGCAAAATAGATCCTTTTGATTATCATTTTAAAGATGGTCAAGAGAAAGAAGGGATGGAAGCATTAACTGAACAAATGACTTCGGTTAGGCAGAGTTATCCTGGCTGGATGGTTCTTCCAACAAAATTCTATGAAGACTTTAAAGATGCAAATGAACGCATCATATTTATGGGGAGATATTTTGATAAAGTTGATGGAGAATGGAGTTTAAAACTTCGATTTCTTTATGAAATGGATTGGAGATTGACAATTTCATGTACCCCTAAAAATATCGAATGGCTTGTTCCAACAATAGAAGATGTTATAGGGCATATAGTATCACCGACAAATGAGGAACGAAAGATTATTGCAGGGTTAAGGTTTTCACTACTCCAAATTTATCGGCTTGAGCATAAAAGAGATAAGTTTAGTACACTCTGTGAGTTATTGTTAGCAGATTCCATGAATATCCCTCAGGGATATATTAAATACCAACAAATACTGTATGCTCAAGCTTTGTTAAACTATAAAAAAATCCAACAGTACCTTGCAGAATGGGATACAGATTATGGCGAGTATGTGGACTGTATTCATAAAGCAAGTGTGCTTATCATGATGAATAGTAGAAGAGATGCATTTGACATATTGGATAAATGTAGAACGGAACTAAGTAAGGCTTTAATTACCTATGGATCCGATGCCTATATAAGTTCATGTCTGGTATATGTATTACAACTCTTATCTTATTGCAATGACATTAAGTATAAAATTCCTGAGCATCTGCGTCAAGGCTTAACGATGGATGATTTTAATATCTATTGTTGTAAGAAAGCTTATGAAAGACAACCTGAGCATGGATTTAAAGTTGTTCATAATTTTAGAATCGGGTCTTATTCTAACTCATGGAGTTTGGGACCTGGTGGATTTGTTTCAGATTACTTGTTTCCTAAACGCTGGTTTTCCTTCAAGGAAAAAATTGGTATGATATTCAACGCTGTCGATGAAAAATTTTATCTTTATAGTGTTGATAAGATGTTTCAATATGATTGGCATTTTGCTATGGATAAACTACTAATTACTTCATCTGGAAAATTTGTTAAAGAAACGCTTACAAGGAAGCATCTATCAATGATAAGTAGAGATGATGCAAATGAATTTTTTGATTCATATATTGAATATGTAGAAAAGTTTGATGATATAGTGAATCCTCTTCTAAAGCGAATTGTTTATAATAATTTGGTTCATATTCTTGGTAGGTTATGTTGTATCATTACTGAAGAACGCATATTAAGATATGTCAAAGCTTTAACGGTATTTGACGAGAATCATGTTAGTGAGATTATGGACTATATTTATGATTCTATCAGTTCGAATAATCTTTCAAAAATCATACCTCTTGTCCTTGAGAATCATAAAATTAAAACTCCTTATAGTCGTGGAGTGAAACTACCAATGAATAGAACTATTACTTTTCCTGTTGAAAAGGATCTGTTGGATAAAATTCTTGAGGGATTCAATTCTTGTAGTTCTGAGGAACAAAATCGTTCCTATATTTTATTAAATGTTATATGGAATAATAAAATGCTCGATCCTCATGATAGGAGAAAGCTGGAGACTGCAGTAAGAAATTGGAGGTCAAAAATTGATTCAGATGATGTTTTATACTCGTATAATCTTGTAGATCCTCTTGAAAATGAGCAAGAAAGATTGAATGAATTGATTGCGAAATGTGTAGATGATTTCTGTAATGGTGATTATACTTACAAGGGGTCTTCTGTTCCTCTAAGTGATTGGGCAGAAAAATTAGAGAAAGTTTGCATTCTAAATTCTTTCCTGTCAGAAGAACAGGCTGTAAGAGTGTTTGAACATATTGAAAAAATGCTATTTGTAAATATAGATGCTTTTACAAAAAGCAATGAAGATAATTTTATTTTTGGAGGTATAAGGACTGATATAAATTCAATTATGTTATTGGTATCTGAGTTTGTATGCAATCATACAAGTGATATTATTGGTAATGATAATTTATGGATGTTCAGTCAATATGTGCATAGACTATTTGAAAAAGGTTATCATTGTTTACCAATGTTGGTCTGGTTATCTTCTGACCAGAATACAATGTTGATGGATGATGGCATGAAGGAGCAATTAGAGAATAGTTTGTTTTCAAAAGAATCTTATATGAGAGGACAGGCAGTTTCTGCAATTGTTTATGCTTGGAAAAACTGGAATAATGATATAACTGAAATCTTAAATCATATGTTTTCTGTATTACAGGTTATCAAAGATAAGCGTGTAGTTGATAGCCTGATATTGATAGAAAGACTTTTGATGAAAAATTTTAATTTTGATTTGTTTTTTGGTAATAAAATAAAGTCGTTACTAACTCAAATAATTGAAAATGTGAACGAATATGATCTTGAAACGGACGAAAAGATAGAGTTGTGTTATCATGTCAACTTTATTGCAGGAGTGGCGAGTGTAAAATATAAGAATCAAACTCTTCTGAAAGAGTTAAACTATCCTTATTTTGATCTAAAGATGTCTGGATTTAACGATGTATTCTTGGGATATGAAAGGGGAAAGCAAATAGCAGAATCTTAATAATAATAATATATTTATGGGAAAAAATAAAATATCAGATAAAGGTGACCTTACGCCATATGAAAGTTATCTAGTTCAGGAAGTTCTCAGAAAATGCAAGGGAAATGATAATGTCGAAGTGTATAGCTCACCATTTGTGGATGGATTGTCTTTTCGACCTGATGTCTATGCACCAAATGGACTCCCTTCATTAAAAATGGAGGGAGAGACACTTGTTGAAATCAAACTAAAGTTGTCATTTTCTTCTCTCAAAAGTATAGAATATCGTTTTGAGCAATGCAAGAAGAAGTATAATCTACTTGTTGTTTATTTCCGCTCAAATTTGACTTCTGTACCGGACCTTAAACAATATGAAGGACATGTCTGTCGATTTATTGCGTTTGAGGATTTAAAAGGTAATAAGAAGACAGCTGAAGCAAGAGATAAATATTACTTAAGGCGCGGACAGAAAAAAGACTGGAAAAATGAACGCAAGGTTATCATCAAAGAAGCCAAAGAGGTTGTTGGAAAAGGTAATTGTGTGTTGTTTTTAGGAGCAGGTGTTAGTATAGATGCCAAAATGCCTTCATGGAACCAACTGCTAAAAGAATTAATGGGGGAAGTTAAGCAATTAGAGGGTGATACGCTGGATGCTTTCAAGGAATTGAGTTCACATGTATTGGATGAATGTGGTAATTCTTATTTGGTGATGTGTCGCTATTTACAAACTGCTATCAAGCTATATAATGACAAACTAAAATTCTCGGATTTAATTCAGGCGCACTTATATAACAAAAAAGAACCTTCTAAATTGTTGGACGATTTGGCTTATATTGTACAATTGAGGAAAACGGAAGAAGTTCTGACCTATAATTTTGATGATCTGTTAGAGCAGAATTTAATCAAGTTAGGTTTGCAGGAGGGCAAGGATTTCATTACAATATCAAAGGATGCAGAAATAAAAGGGCATGAGATGTTACCTATTTATCATGTTCATGGTGTTATCCCTGAGCAAGGGCCATCTGATATCGTGGTATTCTCTGAAGAAGAATATCATAAGAGATATTCAAATCCTTTTCATTGGTCTAATATAGAACAGCTGCATGCCTTGTCAAGAAAACATTGCTTCTTTATAGGCTTGTCTATGACAGATCCTAATCTGAGAAGATTGTTAGATACAGCTCGGCAGATTAATCAAACAGATAATGAATGTCACTATGCTTTTTTGAGAAGGCAAAAGTTAGAGCGATATTGTTTGGCAAATATGGTTGATGCTTGCAAGTATGTGCATATTTCAGAAAGTTTAATAGACAAAAAGAAGCAGCAGAGCATTTATAATTTAAACTATGCTGTTATAGAGTGCATCTTCCGGGATTTGGGAGTTAAAGTCATCTGGTATGAAGATTTTGATGATTTGCCAGTATTAATAGAGGAAGTTTTTGCTTTGAAGGCTAATGCTCATATTGAAACCGGGGAATTACTTAAGCAAACAGAATCGAAAATTAAAGAGATTCAAAACATTGAAAATAAAATCCAAGAGTCCATCGGTACATCTTGGTCTGATGAAGGAGTGTGGAGATTTTTATCCCTTAAAGATCAGTATGGGGAGAGGTATCAAAATCTTATTAATGAGGTTAACGATATGCTAACAGAATTGTCAAATAGGGCGGATCCTTCGGATTTTGAAGTTTTGCAAAAAATAAGGAATAATTTTCCTACCTATAATAATAGTGTTGTAGGTTATGCGGAATTATTCACTCCGTGGTTTAATTTCGTCAAAAAATTGCTGCGAATATGAATCATATTCAGGATTTTAGTTTGGTTCATCGACTGTTGAACAATAACTGATAGTTTTTCCAGTCAATAAAAGTAACATACTTTCCTCAATATGCTATTATCATAAAAAGGAAAGTGAGGATCTGGTAAGACGTTTGTTTTCAGAATTTGCACAAAAAAAATGTTGATAAGTTGTCGCATGACAACTTGCTAAAAGTGTTGAAACATGCAATTGAAAAATGTAGAAAAAGAACTGTTTGATTTACTGAAGTTATCTCTTTGGTCTCGTTCTGATTCTTCCCTTCTGCAGATTGATGGGGAAGAGGAGGCTGTCGCAGAGAGGATAAGAGATTGCTCGTGGAAATCATTGTTTGAACTTGCTAAGGAGCAGTGTGTCTTGGGAATTTTAGCTGATGTCCTTACAAATTGTAAGGGGAATGTAGAAGTTTCAAGGGATGTCCTGTTGAACTGGATAGGTTTGGTTATGAGGCTGGAACAGCGAAACACGAAAATGAACCGTATGGTTATTTCGCTTTCCGGAAAATTGAGAAGTTTAGGCTTGCATCCTGTGCTGATGAAAGGGCAGGCCTTTGCGCAAAACTATCCGAATCCTCTGCACAGGGTCTGTGGGGATATTGACCTCTATTTCAAGCAGCAGGATGATTGTAAAAAGGCTATCGAGTGGGCTATCCGTGTGGGTGGTTATGCTCATCAAGGGAATGAAAGTGCCTGGGAGCATAAGCATTTTGCTATTGATCTGAAAGGGTTTGAGGTGGAACTGCACTATCAAATGTGTAGGTTTGAGAATCATCGCTTGCAGCGACGTCTGCAGAATATCATTGATCATGAGTTTGCTACCAACGATCCTTATTATGTTCGAATAGAGGGAGAGGAGATAGAAACGGTGCCGCCTACTTTGTCTGTGCTGCATCAACTGATGCATATTACACGTCATCTTTTGGAGGCTGGTGTAGGTATCCGTCAGATTTGTGATTTGGCAGTCTATATTGATAGACATTGTGATGAAATCAATGCTGATGTTCTCAGGCGATATGTGGAGGAACTTCAATTAGGTGAGGTAGCTGGGGCTTTAGGATATATTCTTGTGGAAATGTTAGGTCTGAAAAAGGAGAAATGGCCTTTGGGGATTGTGGCTGATCATGCTGAGTTTATCATCCGTGAAATTTTCGATGGTGGCAATTTTGGGCGTCAGCGTACTGCTTTTCAACGTAATGAGAATGTTTTTGTTCGGAAATGGCATTCCATGACTTATTTTATCAAGCGCAGCTTGCTTTTCAGACATCTGCTTCCTGCTGAATCGAGAAGTTATATTCTCAATAAGTTCTTATTTAATATTCATGTAAAACGAGATTGATATTGGATTTCGTTTTTCTTATTCCATAAAAAGACAATTATGAAAGTAACGATTATAACATCATGTTACAACCGTGAACAGACGATTCGTGGTTGTATAGAGAGCGTATTGGCTCAGGACTATCCTGACATCGAGTATATCGTTGTGGATGGTGCCTCTAAGGACAATTCGCTGAATATTATTAATGAGTATAAAGGCAAGATCTCGAAAATCATTTCTGAGCCTGACCATGGTATGTATGAAGCTATCAACAAGGGCATTCGTGCTGCTACGGGTGATGTGATTGGTCTGGTGCATTCGGATGATTTCCTGTTCTCCAACCAGACGGTTTCTCATATCGTTCAGAGGTTTGAGGAGACGCACGCTGACTTCCTGTATGGTGACGGTTTGTTTGTGAATCCAGAGAATACGAATAAGGTGGTGCGCAACTGGATAGGCGGTTCTTATCGTCTATGGAAAGTACGTCATGGCTGGCTCCCTTTGCATCCTACCTGTTATATTCGCAGGGATGTGATGGAACGAAAGGGCTTGTATAACGAGAGCTATAAGATAGCTGCTGACTCTGACTTCCTTTTCCGTTATCTTCTGGGTGGTGAGTTGAGTGTAACGTATCTGAAAGAGTATATCGTGAGAATGCGCATGGGTGGTTTGAGTACTGACTCTGCCAGAAGAAAGCAAATGTGGAAGGAGGATATCAGATTGTATCAGTCGCATGGTGTGAATCCTACAATCACGAAGGTCGAGAAGATGATGTGGAAAATACCACAGTTTATCGGAGCTTTGTTTAAGTGACAGGCGTGAATTGTGAATATACAGAATTGAGGAATTTAATAACAAAATTATAAACTTTTAAAAACAAAAAACTATGTGGTGGAAAATCATTTTAGGTGTTGTAGGTATTGTAGTAATTGGTTTTATTGGTATGGTCATTAAAATGGCTATTACTGATGCTAAGGAAGAAACCAGAGATATAGAAGAAGCGAGTAAGAAAAAAGTTAAAGAGTAGCAGTTGTCCGTTAATTTGCGAACGAGTATGACAATAAATCATTTTCACCATGCACATGCCTCTGCCTGTGCATGGTGCTTCTATGGTAGGAAAGTAAGCGATTAGACTCGCTATCAGAAATCAAAGCTGCTCGTCAAATTCAATTTGTGTCTATTCGTATAATCGGTTCGCAAGGATGTGTATTATGTTGCGTTGAGTGAACCCGTGTTTAGAAAAAATGCTGGCAGAACTATCTTAGTGCTGAATGTAATAAAAGAATGGATATGCCGTTATAATAAAAAGCAATCGTCATGGTGTTTAGATGACGATTGCTTTGATAAGACTCTTTATCGTGTTGCAGCACGATGTGAGGATGTTTTATAAACGACTGAACAAACTTTGCGGATGTCTTTTTTAAAGGCATCCGTTTATTATTTAACGTTAGTCGCCCTTTTTGTGCAAATGTGGCTTCAAAGATGGAGTGTTCCCTGGAGTCTGCTTGTTGTCTCTTTGACGACGGTCTGGTTTGCCGGTAGAGACTGCGATCCTTTTAGGACCTGGCTTTATTCCCATAACATATCTTTTTGGAAATTAATAATGTTAATTACCCTTTTATAATGGAGTTGAAGCTCCACTATCTTATATCGGAAGATTAGTAGAAACGCTGCATCTAATAAGTTTTCTGCAAGCAGAAACAAATGTTGTGCCAATATATTTTTCCTTTCTTTATATATACTTAACGACAAATTTTAGTCAGTTTGTATGTCAGATTGTCGTGTGTTGGTAAAATGCAATATTGGCGCATTTTGTAGATATTATTTGTCTGGCAGTATATCTGCTAAAGGTAATGACCGCTGCTTTTCTTTCGCTGCTATCGAAAGATAAGTTTGCGTTGGAGGTTTAATGAAAAATCTGATATATGAAGATACTAATTAATGCATACGCTTGCTCGCCTGGTATG
>UMHT01068950.1_pt1 | contig 28615 bp, 27 predicted proteins | sample 1965601 | NCBI WGS metagenome assembly UMHT01 (sample SAMEA4836105, study PRJEB28245) | human gut metagenome | biome: gut microbiome; material: fecal sample | place: Denmark | collected 2008 | reverse complement strand
CATCTGGTTTTTGTTGGGACAAAAGAACAACCGTCTCCACATGCACCGTTGCTAACATATGAGCACAATCCTTGCATCTCGTCTGCTATGTAGGAACACATTTTTTTAGTCTTATCTATAATGCTATCCTTCTTAGCAAATCTCTTTTTTGCATCTTTCACTTCATTCGTAAATCCTGTTTTATATATAAAAGTAAGCTTATAGGGATCTTTATTACCATTTTCATCAAAGCCACCAACAATGACTTTCTCTATAATACTTTCAAAAACAACTCGATCAAATTCTGTTATTATTTCATCATTTAATAGAGCCTCCTTGAAATCTGAAATTCTCTCTTCTAAACTTTTTTGATCCTTCTGTTTCTCTAGCAACTGAGCGAACTGAATATTTACATTGGAAAGTTCCCGTACCAATGTAGTTTCATTTTCTTCATACATATCTTGGGCAATTATATTATTCATATAATTATCCAACAATTTCTGACGTTGCTTTTTTATTTCATTTATCTTCTTTTTACACTTCTTTATCTCCTTTTCTAAATTCTGTTTTCCTAACGTTTGCTCTGCTCTTTTTATAAACTCATCTACTACCTCTTTATTATCTCGGCATAATAACCTATAGGATTCAAGAAATGCTTCTTCTATCACTTGCTCTGGAATTCCCTTGCTATCTGGACAATTGTACTTTCCATTTTTGCTAGCCGCTATACACTGCCATATCGATTTCTTATATATTGAATTACTATGCCATTGTCTACGTGTCAGATGGCCTCCGCAAAACCCACATTCCAACAAGCTACTAAAAGCATATTTCCGACTATATTTATCCCTCTTTCCCGGAACTACACTGAGCTTTCCTCCATTTCTGCGGCTTCTCATTGCCTGAGCCTTTTCAAACATATCTTCTGAAATAATCGGTTCATGATGATTTCTTACATAATATTTGTCTTCCTCTCCAAAATTTTCCAATCGTCTTTTGGATATTGGATCTACTGTAAATGTTTTTCCCAAAAGTAAATCCCCTTTATACTTTTCATTATTTATAACACCCATGATACTTGATGCAGTCCATTTATTTCCTCTTATTGTATGAATTTCCTTTTCATTCAATTCTCTTGCAATCATGGTGCTTCCAGCTCCCGCTATATACCTTTCAAAAATGTATCGAACTACCTTAGCTCCTTCGGGATTTATAGAAATGGTTTTTAATTCTTTATCATAATCATATCCTAAACAATTATTAAATCCAACCATTTCCCCTCGTTTCATTTTCATTTTTAACCCCATTTTTACATTTGCTGAAGTATTTTCTACTTCTTGTTGTGCAATAGAACCAAGCACAGCAATCAAAAATTCTCCATCTCGTATAGTATGAATATTTTCTTTTTCAAAATAAACTGCAACATTAATTTCTTTCAACATTCTCACATATTTCAAGGTATCTAATGTATTTCTCGCAAATCTTGGGATATTTTTTACAATAATCATATCTATTTTTCCAGCTTTACAATCTTGAATCATACGATGAAATTCATCCCTTTTGTCTACTTTCGTTCCTGTCACAGCTGGATCTGCATAAATCCCTGCAAATGTCCAAAGCTTATTTTCCTGAATCAAAGCCGTGTAGTGTTTAATCATGGAATTATAACTTTTTTCCTGTTCTTTGTCATCCGTACTTACTCTACAATACGCCGCTACTCTTAATCGGTCTTTATATCTTTGTTTTGCAGAATCATCAAATTTATTTTTTGCTTTAATAACTTCTACTTCCATTCATTTTGTGCTCCTATAGTATTGTGTATTTATATAATATGACACTATATATCAGAAGTCAAGTCATCAAATCAGAAATCACATTATAATCTTTCATCAACTTCTTTTTAATTAAAAAGTATTCTTCTTGTGTAATGAGTTTCTTATAAAGTAACTGATGAAGCATAGCTAACTGCATACTGTATCTAATCAAATGTTGGTTTTCTTTTTTCATATGTTCTCTTCCCCATTATCAAACGCTATTGCTCATGCGAAGAAAAACAGCATTCTCCAACGAGTCTGCTGTTTCTTCTTTACGACACCGTGTCATAAGGTGTCTTTATCATTCCTACATTTTATATTTGCAATTTCCTTCCAGTTTTCTGGAAACCCCATTTGGTATAATATTGTTTGATATACAGAATGTCTTTGAAAACATTGTTTCAATTCTGTATAAAACCATTCAAAATCTTCTTCCTGTAATAGCATTTTTAAAATAATCACCTGCGCAAACAAATCCTCTTTTCCACAGCAATACCTTCCTAACCGCCTGGGGATCTGAAGCATCTGATGAATCAGCAAATCTGGCAAAGCATCTTGAGTCTTAAAATTAAACAAACGATCATTATGCGCACAGACATTCCGAAATTTCGTCATAATTGACAGCATCCTTTCCAGTTCATTTTCTCGAATCTCCCCAAAATCTTTACAGATTTGAATCTTCACTCGACTTTTCTGACAGGAATACATTTTAGACACTTGCCCCAAAGTCAAGGTATTCACCAACACCCAAAATGGAACCGATTGATATCTTTTTACATAATGTCGGATATAATAATAACTGCTGTTTTCATTCAATTGTGCTGACATCTTTTGAATTAGCTTTTTGATTATTCGGGAGTGATTCTCGGACTGCAGATAATTAATAGGATTTAGATATGCCTTTTGATCCTCACCATATATTTGACAAAAATGATATGACAATGAAGATTTGATTGTTTGTTCACAGATTAAAATATATTTCAGCAATATGCTTCGAAGATTCCTGTCAAAACAATACATTCCATAGACATCCTCAAATCTTACTCCTACTTGAAACTTATTTGTCTGTGGATTTTTAAATATCCGTTTATATCCATTGACTAATGCAAAATATCCAGTTTGAAAAAGAATCCGTTTTGCATATTCCTGATCTTCAATTATCAACTGCTTTTGTTCTGACAAAAATGAAATCTGTTCATCATATGTCAAAAACCTCTTTCTGTTCACTTTCGCAAATCTCCTTACAAATAGCGAAAGGCTCCCCGTAGGAAGCCTCCCGGACTGCGGGCTTCGCAAGTTTCCGCAGTACGATCATGTATATATACTATTCTTTTCCAAGTTACCTGTCAAGTATCTTTTACTACTTTTCCACCCAACATTTTCCTTATAATTTATGCGGAATTTTCTTGGGTTCCTTGATATTTCTCCTCACCTTTCTTTCAGCCACTCCTTTTACCTGTTCTGCAATCTTTTCTTTTGCTACTTCATTCTTATCTAAACGCAGCTGCTTTTGATGGGAATCATAAAACTGTACCTTATTAGAAAGCAAATCTTCTTTTGATACCTGTGTTGAGTTAATTTCTGTCACCATCCGTTCCAAGGCTTCTTTTGATATAGATCCATCATCTTGTATCAGAATCAATTCGTGCGTAGAAGATGGAAGGACATAATAATCTCCTCCTAAAGCATCCCCCACTTGTGATAGCACTTCTTCCTGTACCAGCGCATTAGCCCCATTTATTCTACTGGTATTGGTCAATACATACGGACCCTTTTCGGAAGCATTTACCACATCTGTACTCAAAAGTAGATTTTCCGGTTCATGTTCAAACGCCATAGAATATACCAAATCTTCCAAACCATATAGGCCATACCCTCGATTACGATCTGCCAGAAGTGCATCCTGGTGTAGCTGTTCTACAGAAATCCCCCACATTTTCAGATGATCGTTACTGATTGGCATACTTGCTGTGCCAAACCCATTTTGTTCTAATGTAACATTGTATAAAGCTGTCAGTGTGCCACAATTTTTATGTGCATACTGTTCCAAATATTTCACATTATTTTCCGGATCGCACATCTTGATTGTTACATGATCTTTCACGGAATCATAATCAAGGAATTCTCTCCTATTAAACGGTAGTTCTTCTCCCTGTAGACATTGATCTGCAACCTGATTCATGATCTCATGCATGGATTCTCCATTCTGATATTCCTGTTCCAGACTGTTCAGATGAATAGCCACAGCAAAATCTTCTCCTTCTCTTTGAACCGTCAAGCTGTCTAACACCCGGTCATTTCCTTTGATTGTCTGCTGGATCTGAATTTTTGCATTGGCATAAGATTCTGGCAGGTATTCCCGAATGTTATTTTTGACGTATTCTGTAAATTCTGAATCCATATTAGTTTTCCCCCTCTTTTGTTTTCACTTTTAATGCATTAATTTTTTCCTGGTAATTTTGCATCCGTTCTTTCTGCATTTCTGTTCTCTTCTCGTTTTCTATTTTTCCATCGTTTTCAAATGTCATCTCCATTTAATTTTCCTTCTTTCTCAGTATTTCTATAACACACGAATCATTATCATTTCTCTATCGTGTCACATTCTTTTTGCATCCTGCAGGTTCCTGTCAGGGATAACAGGACACATTGGAATTGCACCATCTTCTTCAGACCGAATTTCTATCCGGAAGTATCATTATCCAGAAACAGAGTCTTGGCTATAGGTTCCCTACTTCCTATTTGCTGCATGGATTGTTCCCGCTCCTGCTTTTCCACATACAATTGTACGTTTTGTACTTTATGACACGGTGTCACAAAGTCATAAAAGCGCTCTCAGCGTATCTGCAGCCCAGCTCGTCTGTTCCATACGTCCTGCTGGATGTAACAGTATTCTATTTTCAATGTGCTATTCTCTGATTTCTCCGGAAAGGGAACGAATAAAATCAGTTATTCTAAAAGAATCTTAAAATTCACGATCTTCTCAATCAATTTTGCCCGAATCCTTAACTTCATGAAGTCATCCACTTGGTCATACTCTCTTCCATCTGCCAATTTGATTTTCCTTTTACACAGCTCATTTATGTAGGGATCATAATATTCCAAAACATAATTGACAGACTGGGCATCCCCTGAAATTGCTGACGTAATGATCTCATACGGCAATGCTTTCTTTTCATTCTTCATCCATTTCCTCCAAAATTTGCCTCATCCGGTTTAAAGAAACTTTCTTATGATAGTGGATCGTACTTTGTACCAAATGTAGATAAGATGCAATTTCTGTCTCTGTCATATCCAAAAAATACAGCATCAACAAAATTTCCCGTTTCTTTTCCGACAGTTTTTGGAAAGCTTCTGCGATCTGCCGATCATGAACCTCCACTGCCTTTCCCATAACCGGGAAGTATCTTCTGTCGAAGCAATAATCGTCCATAGAATATAATTGCTCCAACTCTTGTCTGGTCAGTTCTGAAAACAGACTTTCTTTCGATTTCTGTCTCGTCAACTCTCGCCAGTAATGTTTCACCTCTCCTTTGATGGTCTTTTTGCAATAGCTGTCAAACTTCATTTGTACCTGCTGTTTTTGTTTAGGAGATAATTCCATTCGGATCACCTCCCTTCTGCAAACTGCGGTAATTAAAAAATGGCTTCTCCCTTTCATAAAGGAAAGCCACTTCTTAAAGAAAAATATCGAAAAATCACAAAATTTCCATACTTTTTTTCCAAACACTTAAAAATTCTAATTCTTTCATAACTTCTAACGGTAACAAAACGGTAATTTTTACATCTATTCTCAGCATGACATTTTGTTTCCGACATAAAAGACATCTATTCTGTTGGATAAAAGCTATTTGGGTAAATTTTTAATATTTTTCCCATAAAAGCAATAAATGTGATACAATGATTGAAAGTATAAGGGGGGACAACATGTTTTTATATGATGAAAAACCAAAAGAGAAAAGCCTATTTGTAACAATTCCTTCCAAAATACAATACAATTTTGCTTTTCTGAATAATATAACAGAGTTACTAGAACAAGTAGAAAAAAGTAGCTATGAAAAAATATTGATCGATTGCGGTACTGATCCTATCAATCATAATAAGATGTGCACTGCATATTTATTAAATACCTTGCTGTTCCTTGCCCAGACAAAAACTGTTTTTGCAAAAAACAATTTACTTCAAATTTTCCACGAAACAGTATCTCATTCAGATGGAAAACAATTCGAAAAAATTGATATTACAAGGGACTCCCTCAGTCAAACACAACAATGTTACTGTATTCGGGATGATAAAGCGGTCAGCCAAACTGTCCATATATTAGGTGAATTTATCGGCAGCCATAATCTTATGTTTGAGAATGCAAAAGAATTTTTAATCACAACCATCGGAGAGATTTTTTCTAATGCATTCAATCACAGCAGCGAAAATAAAGTATTTTTTATGTATGACATAGAATGGCATAATGACGATGTCTATCTGATTATAAATGTAACCGATTACGGAAAGACTATTGTTCATAACGTACAAAAATACTATCAGGAAAAATACGGACAAAAGCTTGAAGCTACGGAAAGTATTCGCTGGGCTATGGGTATCGGAAATACAACACGTTTAGGCTCCGGTGGTTATGGGCTACCTACACTGGTAAACTATGTGAGTAAAGCAAATGGAGAACTTCTTATTTTTTCTGGAAACGTAATTTTTGCATTAAAAGGGTCAAAACAAAACATATTATATGCAAAAGGAACGCTAAGCGGTACATCTATTTCTATGAAAATCCCGTTGTTTGATACCTCAAGGGCTTTTTTATATGATGAAGATCGGAAAGAATTTATGAGCATGAATTTGGATCAAATTTAGGAGGAATATAAAAATGGAAACTATTTTAGTAAAAATAAAGACCTATATAGATGGTGATACTGCAATATCCTATAAAGATGGTAAAAAATGTCAAAAGGATATTTCCGAACATTTAGATCACGGGGCAAAAGTAATTTTAGACTTTACTGGTGTTGATTATGTAATTACTGCGTTTTTGAATCCGATTATCGGTGATTTAATATTAGAACGTGGAAGTGATGTTATGCAATATATCGGAATAAAAAATGCGAATGACTCAATCATTCAGAAAATCAAACTGGTAAAAGATGGTGCATTGATGAAAAGAGAGGACTTAGACGAATGATTTTCTTAGACACTTGTATATGGATAGAATTACTCGGAGTAAGAACACCAGTAAAATCCCACGAGATTCAGCAGGCAAAAGCTGCATCAGAGTTGTTAGGAAATATCATTGCAAACAATCAAACAATTGTAACCTGCAAAGAACAGCTGATTGAATTAGTTTCTGCTATTGAAAAAGTCATGATGAAAAGTGTCAGTAAAGAACGAAAAACTAAACAGCTCTCAGGGGTTGGAAATTTGAAGGATTTCCGCAAACTGCAGGAGTTTCAAAATACAAAAAGATTATGCGAAACTGTCATACATGATGTCCATCATTTTGCCACATTACAAAATATAGGAAATTATGAAATAGAACCTTTAATTCAGCGTTTAGATCTGGCTGACATTAATGATTGTTTATATTATGATTACTGTTTAAAAGAACATATAGAATTTTACACCTTTGATTCTGATTTGGAAAAAATTGATAGGAACAAAAAAGTACATTGTTACAATGCAGAAAAAAACATATGGACATAAAATTCAGATATTAGCATATCTTGTTTATTCCAGCTATTGCAGTACTACAATTTTAAAAGGCATTTTTACTTGCCTAATTATTTTTATGTCGCAAATTAAAAAGCGACAGGATTGAGGAAAAATGAATTTATTTATCAACGATATATTTGACAATATTATGCCACCTTCAAATACAATTTTTAGAATGGATGGACTTAAAATTCCTAAAAATAAAGATATTTATTTTATGGCAAAATGGCACGAACTTTTTGAAAAATATCAAACTGCACGGTTATTCATAGAACAAACGCAAAAAGAGCGTTTCGATGATTGGATTATCTCTCCAGAAGATAACAAAAATGCCGAAAAATATTTTACACTTTATATCAAATCTATATTATATGAAGCCGCATTGATAAACTATAATATTTTGGTCGATCTTTCATGGACATTAACCTATGTTTCCGCTGAATACTCACTCTATGAATTTGATTCAACTGGAAATGTTATCAATGTAAAAGATGTGTCTGGATTGCATACAATTGAAGATGCTTACCAAATGCTTCGAGACACTGAAAAGGCTGTCACAACGCCACACACACAAGGAAACCCTTTTACATATTTAAAAAAAATGTGTCCTGAATACACAGATGCAATAGATTTAATCATCAATTTCTGGCGCCTTTTTTCGAACAGTCAAATAAGATCTTTATATAATTACACAAAACACAAAGGTGTACTTCATTATAAAGAACTGGATTCCCTGAGTCATAAAAAAGTATGGAAATTTTATGACTATAATAACAAAACTATGCCATCCGATATTAGTGATGTACAGAAACAAATTTCTTTAAACGAAAGCATCACTGATCTAATTAGCTTCGATGATAATATTCTCTTTCCCTATATAAATGAGTTGATAAAACTATTAAAAGAAGCTGTAAATCCATCCCCAATAATTATGTAAGATGTATATACATATCTAATAGGTAATTACGAAACATGTTTACAAAATTGATTCCAACAAGTAAAAATCCGGCATAGCCGGATTTTCGAAGGAAGGGTGTGGACAGCAGGGTTTTATGGCATGGAAATAAAACAGCCAGGGATGTCTGCTGGTAAAACAGTATACAAGAGTATTGGATTTATGCAATCAGTGGTTTCAGGCTGCGGATATATTGGTGTTTATGGATTTTGTCAGAAACCATTACGGTAACAAGCTGTGCAATCCCGGCAAGCAGTAAATCAGCGTGCAAAGTTTTTTCGTTTCGGGTTTTGCGACCGGCAAGACAAAAGCTGCCCTTGAAATGGTTGATTGATTTTCTACATTTACACGGATTTTATAGATGGAATCCCATTCTGGTGTGCCACGCAGCGTTCCGGGATAAGCACGCAGTTTTTTTCCGGATAAAGATAAAACATCCTGCCGCAGGAAGATTCCGTACAAGGTGTTTATGATTTCCATTTGCTTCGATTTCAATCGTATGTGAATTATCAAGGTACAGCGAACAGTTTTTTTCCATTGAAACTAGTTCTGCAGGAGTATGTTCCGGCTCTATAGCAATCTGGACTACATCCTGTTTATGGGATGTAAAATCGAGAGTGCTTGCTTTTCCAGATGGTTCTGGTATCTCACAGGCTCTTTTGCGAAGCCTGCTGACAGCATTGTAAAAACAGCAGGGAGAAATCCCATTTTCATGACACCAGGCAGCATCGGTAAGACCGCTTTGCCGTCAGGATGTCACCAGTTCCAGCCATTCATCCCGGGAACGGCCTGGAGTATGTTTACCATTCATAATGAAACCTCCAATTGTAGTAAAAATCTACTTCCTATCAAGATGATGGAGTAAAAAACTATTTTCTATCATTATGAATGAAAAAAGGATAAATTTGTAGTTACCCAAAAATTAAGCGCTTACGATTTACCCGACGAAGTTCGAATGAAATGTAAGAAATAAATTAAGCCGCCCAAGTGGGTGGGGCTTAATTTAATGATAATACGGATGATTACCTACTTACCTTTACTTGCTGCCCCCTCTCACGCGAGTAAGCTTGCATAAACGGTTCCCGCATTACTGACCAGACGGCTTCCTGCTCATTTTTCCTGATGTATTAATACCTTGTTCACTTATTATCCTAATTTCTCTAGGTCTCATATATTGCATTAAATTGTTTCTACAAAATTCTTCTATATTTTCACGACTTTCTTGCATTCCATTATTTATGACAACATCAGCTACTATTTTTTCTCCTGTTATATTGCTTTTTTTAGAATATACTCTCACTGAATTGATACTTGGAATTTTTAAAAGTACCTTTTCAATTTCTTCGGGGTATATATTTTTTCCAGATACTATAATGACATTTTTAGTACGGCCTTTTATATATAAATATCCCTTCTCATCTAAATAGCCTATATCTCCTGTTTTTAGCCACTCTCCTTCATAGCTTTTTTGGGTTAATTCCTCATTTTTAAAATATCCTCTCATTGTAGCTTTTCCTTTTACTTGAATCTCACCCAATTCGTTTTTTCCTTTTACTATGTCTCCATCCTTAATTCTAACCTCAAAATTTTTTGTAATTTTCCCTACAGAGTCAAAAGGAGCTTCAAAATCTAAAGCACTTCCTGATACTTGACTTGATGTTTCTGTCAAACCATACGCTTGTGTAACACTTTGAATCCCAAATTTCTTTTTTAAAGTAGAAAATAAATTTATATCTGTAGGCTCTCCAGCACAAATCACTGCATTAACACTACTAAAATCTTCATAAGTAGTCTGCCTTTCCTTCAATAACAGTGCTAAAATACTAGAAGTACACACTACTACATTAGGTCTAAATTCTCGTAATGCGCTTCTTAAGCTGAATACATTAAATTCCCCTTTATATAAGATCAGCGTTCCTCCTGCATATAAAATAGGAACTAGCTGCCCCAAACATCCACAACTAGAGGTTACCGGCACAATTATAATCTCTTTAGTCTCCCTATTATAGCCATGTGCCTCATTAATACCTTCACATTCCTCAAATATCCCTTCCATTTCTAACATCACGTATTTTGCATCATCCGTTGTCCCAGATGTTGGAAAAAGAACTGCAATTTCACTATTAAGACAAAATTCATATTGATTTCTTATACTTTTCTTAATCGGTAAAATATTATTCTTTGCAATTAAACAATTTATCTTTGCTAAAGAACTATATATAATAGTATCGCTTTCACAATCCTTATAGATATTTTCAATATCTATCTTCCTTCTATTTATATCTACAAGTACTGCTGTCCTTCCACTCATCCATATTGCACACAAACCTATCACAAATTCAATAGTATTACCACCATATAAGAGTATCCTTTTAGCACATTTTCTCTTTTCTAATTCAAGTGCTACATCTATCGCAGAACATAACAACTCAAAATATGTCAAAATTTCCCCATTACTATCTACAATAGCAATTTTTTCCATATTATGAGAAAAAAATTTTTTACATATATTCTCTCCATTTTTATTGATTGAACTCTCTATCATATCTATTTTCCGCCTTTCTCCTTTAGCTATCTAATTGAAGAAATAATCGCCTCTCTAGCAGCCGAATAATTCTTACTACCGCCACATTCTGGCATCAAAACGATCGATCTATAACACATTTAACACACTATATATACAGTTATATATTTCCATTTCCTTCTTTTTAATATCACTAAGCAATAAGTTTATATTTCCGAGATTTTCTACGCTAGGACGTATGTATGTTTTAAGGAATAAAAGTCTCAAACAATTATACTTTAACGCAAAGTCTCTAACCATATTTTTAATTCTCTCTGGAATATATAAATTATTTTTAATAAGATAATAAAATATTTTTCGTGATGCTATAGTTCCACTTACAGAAAGTGCTGTAGACATTTCATATAACACCTGTCCATTTTTACTATACATTTTTTGAGCATCTATAATATTTCTCTTACATTTTTCAAATACTCCATTCCCTATAGATTCAAAATATTCCTCAATCATTTTACATATTAAATTATTTTCATTTGTATGATTATAAGTAAATGTCGATGTATCTAATACTTTTATCTGATATTTTTCTTTCGCAAAATTCATTTTTATACATCCTTCAAACGTAGTTACAGGTGTTTCTGGAATATAAAAATCAAGTATTTTAATATTATCTCTGAAAATATCTTCTATATATACATAATGTCTACTTTGTTTTGATTTAACATTTTTAAAAATATGCGAGTATTCTAACTGATTACAGTCAAGATTTAATACCACACCTCCATGTAATCTAAAAATATGTTCCAATTGTTGAAAATTGTTAATATAGATGTCATTAACTTCTACCTTATCCTGAATTAAAACATCATTTACCATATGTTCAATATCACTATATATCCCATCGCTTTCTAAATTACAGTTCAATTTTAGTAAGTACTTACTTTTTAATAATTCAATCTCATCTAACTCTATTCCTTTTTCTTGTAACATTTTGGCAATACAGGATGAATAACACGAAAAACTTACTCCACACCTTTTATCCATACGACCCCTACATTTCTCTCTTTTTAGTATATACTATAATGTCATATTTTTTATTATCCATTTTTATATAATCTCTCCAAATTACTGATTGTACAAATCCTGCATGTTTAAAAACATATCCTCCTATAATATCACCTTTAGTTATATACGTGACTATCATATATAAATCAGGGTTCTTTTTTAATACAATATCACATAATCTTGGAAAATATATTATGGATTTTATCAACTTAACTAAACCTATCTCTAAAACAATACTCTTTTCATTTTCTGTGATAATTGAAATTTTCATAATTTCTTTATTATTACACTTTACACAATAACTATAAGTATTCTTTAAATCACTTTGTAAGTTCCAATTATCCCATAAAATTTTCTCATTTTTTTCACAACAATCTATACTCTCAAAAACTAGTTCTTTCATTTTTTTCCTCTTCTTTGCATAAAACATTTCTTCCTAAATGTAAACCTATATTTATTCCCCAAAATAATTTTCCAAATATTAATAAAATGCAACTATACAAAAACATCTCAATTCCATCTTTTATATTTGTTCTATTCACTTGGAAATGTGAAAAAATAAACAAAAAATTTTCTAGAGTAGCTAAAAGAATCGAACAAATAAATGAACTTTTCATAGATTCTAAAATACTCAAAAAGCAAAATCTCCATACTATTTCTTCTATAACAACACTAAGAACACTTTCCATTGTAATACACATATTTCTCTTAACTTTCGGCTTAATCCAAAACACACTTATATATGTAATATAGAGAACAATAAGACTTAGCAAATAGCCTATTACAACTCGCATACAAAAAAGACTTGGATCAACCTGTACCCATGATATATCACATGATTGTAATACAACGATTAGCAAAATTATTTCTGAAAATATTGCTAATTTTATATGTTTATTACGGAGCGCTATAGCTATAATAAAATATAGAATTAAATATTCTAGCATAAATCACCTCCATATAATCAAGTATTTTTTTCAATAAATTCAATATTTTTTGATCCCCGTCGTTGAATGACAGTATCCACTATGGGACGTTTACGTATATTCGGGTGATTTCACTTGACTTACAACCCGTTTAGGTGTCATAGATAATCCTTCCATAACCAGAATTCCAGTTTAGCTATTTTTCAGGGTCATGCTCTCTGGTAAAATTTCCTGCCAGCTACCATCCCATTCTTTGTACTTTCATTACTGATATGATACAAACACGTCCATTACAGCACCTTTCGGTGGACGCTTTCTGTAATCATGATGAGCGTTTCTTGGTTATTGAATATTCTAGCACAGAACTACACAGCTTTTAATTGCGCTCCTGAATGTCGAATATCTCCCAGCATCTTCGATGTATCATAACTCATCCCCTTTATAAGAATCACATGGAATACTCCTATCAGCTTGCAAGTTACTGCTATCAATGATTGCATCTTTTTAATATCTGTGGATTTCTTTAAATTCTTCATTCTTTCCAACTACCGATATCGCAGCCTCGAAAAGAAGATATATCTGAGTCGCTCGCCCTCTTTTGCTTATCTTCGTCTTTCCGTTGTACTTATCGAAACTATCAACTGCTACCAGTTCTAACCCTGCCAGTTTCTGAAGTTCTTTCGTATTATCAAAGCGCTGAATATTCTTGCGAGTCGAAATCTCCAATCCGGAAATTTGGAAATCAGAGTTCCGGTACTCGGAAATCGCCTTTTGGTGCTTGATTACGTGTCCGTTTCTATGGGAATATTCGTCAAGGCCTTGCCGCATCTGCGGTGCGTAGCAGCCTTTACCAATATTCTCGTAGAAATTATGATTCGGTATGCACAAAAGAGAATATAAAAAGTGATTTCCATATCACCGGACAGCTGATGGAATCTCACCCAGAATATTCAAGCGCGTAATATCACCGACTTCTGCTATGAAATCAGCTACCGTTGTCATTCCTATTCCTTTTATTTCAAGCAACTTTTCCGCATACTCGATCTACTGGCACAGTTCTTTAGTCAGGTTATTGACACACTCAAGATGTTTTGTCTGGAGTTCATAACTCTCTATCAGATTCACTATTTTTTAATAATCTTTCAAACTCATATTCTAATAAAGAATAATAATGCATACCAATATAATTATTTTTATATACGCACCTATTCTCCAAATAGCCTTCATATATAAATGGAGTCTTCTTTATCAATTGCAACATTTGAAAATTAACATCTAATACTCTTACTTCTACTCTTTCTACCTTTTTATTTGAAAACAGATACTTTATAATCGAATTCATTACTAACATCGTATAAATACTTTTCCTATATGACATATAAACTATAGGAATTGCGTTTTTAATCCCTAAATTTACTTTAATATTGGGACAAAAAATACCTAATTTTTGCTTACTGTTTCTGATAATCATAAACTCACATGCTACCTTTTCATCTATTCCAATGAACATTTGAAAATCCTTTTGCTTAAAGCATTCTTTTACATATATCTTTTCTTCTATACTTTCTACCTTCTTAAATTCTATATTATATAAAGTTTCTGGTCTAAACATATACCGATCTTCCACTATTTCCTTTCACATTATTGCTCTTTAAACTACTAGTTGGTGCTAGAATATCATAGTTATCCACTATAAAAATATTTTGACTTAGTTCACTATGTGATTCTATTTTTTAATTCCACGATTTTAGAGCAATTTACTTTCTTCCATATTTTAATTACTGCTTCTAATATATCATTATATATTTACTATGCCCAAAATAAATCTGGATTATCTATAACCAAAATATTATCCTTCTTAACTATTAATGAATTCTTGGGAATTAATTCGAGGAATTCTCCTTGCATATCATAACAATCATCTGAGATAAAAGGTCTTTGAAACCTATATAATTTTACTATTAATGCTCTAAAATATAAAAATGCATTTATTCTCTTTTCCTCACAAATATTTTCAATTACTACTTTCCTCTTTGCGCCTAAATATCGCCTTAATTCCTCTATAGATAAATATTCACCAAATACATTCATAAATAATAATCCATAACTTGAGTCTATTGCTATCCACTTACCTAATTCTTGTATATATGCCTCTACCATAAAATGAGAATCATTTGTACGTTTTTCCTTCTGAAGGCAAATAATATAACGGGATTTTATTCCTAAACTCAAATATAGCGCATTTAATATTACAGCCATATTTCTACAATTAAATTTGGTTCCATTTGATATCAATTCACTTGCCGTACATTTCATATTGTAATTGTCTCTAGATGCATGTGAAAAGTTTACCATCAACCACTCTAATCCTTTTTTCACTTTTATCAGATTATTGCATTTTTCATTCCTCCCTATTATGTCTTCACTATTTTTTAAAAACTGATTATTACAATATTTGAATGCTATTTTATCCTTACTTATCGATTCATACTTTTCTAACAATAAACGTCGTCTGTCAATTCTATATGTTGCTTTTACATATTCGTCTCTTGATATCGAAAAAAGTTTAGCACAACTCACTGTATTCCTTTTTTTATCAAATAAGGATATATGAAATTGATCTACTAATTTCTGATATCTAAATAAAAATTGACAATATAAAAATATTATTTCTTCATCTGATATACATTTAAAAAAACATTCTTTGTCATAAATCTCATGACATGGAACTGAAATTTTAATTTTTTTCTGTTCTACTATAATGTATATATCAAATTCAAATTCAATTCTATAATATTGAACCTTCATAGAATTCACATCTTTCATTCTCCACTCTCCGCCTAATGTACTCTTGTATCTTATTTTCAAGTTGCTTTCGCTTTTCTTCTTTACATCCTCTATAAGGTTTTATATCTTGTAATGGACATATTATCATACAATTGGGTAAATACTTACATTGTCTACATAGTTCTGAAATTATTTGCATTGTCCATTGTATATTTAATTTCTCATCAAGATACATATTTCCTTTTTTATCTAAATATCCTATTTCATTTTTATATTTTAATTCATATTTTTTTTGAATATAATGATGGCATTTATAAACCTTTAACTCGGGATCAATAACAAAACCATTTCTTTTACTGGCTAAACAACAGGATGCTACCATACTTTCTAAAATGTCATTTCTATCTTTATTCAAAACCTCTCTCTCATCAAACAATTCATTGCTCATTTTTTTAATTCTTTCTCCTCCCCAATCTTTAATTGGAAACTGAAATAATTGAAATCTCTTATCATCTTGAAATAATTGATTAAATATCCTAATAAATTTTTGACATGAAGTATAATTTTGCTTGCTTACATTATTTCTAATGACTATTCTAAATGTACGATAAATAGGTGCATATTTTTTAATTTGTAATAAATTTTTTATTATAACATCATAAGTGCCCTCTCCACTTTTTAATGGCCTATACTTATCATGCCATTCTTTATTTCCATCAATTGTCACTTGATAAAATAAAATGTTTTGATTAAGTAATTTTAAAAATGTTTTATAGTCTAAGAAATATCCATTCGTTGTTATAGAACCAACATAAGGAACCTGTTGTAATCTACAAATAGATTTTACCTGAGATGAAATTAGTATAATTTCTTTTCTAGCTAATAGAGGTTCACCCCCAAACCAATCAATAAATATACTTTCAAAATGTTCAACATTTTTTTCAATATATTTTATAAAAACACTAGAAAATTCGCTATCAATTGTTTTAGGCATTAATTCTTCGTAACAATACTCACACCTAAAGTTACATGCTGTAGATGCCATAATGGTCAATTCTAATTTAGGTTTCATTTTATCTTTCTGTAAATTTTCTATACATTGCTTTTCCTCTTTTTCTAAATCAGGACACAACATACCATACTCTATCAAATTTCCAAAATCTTTTTGGAGTTCTTCTTCTGATAAACTTACTATACTTTTTTTTAAGTTTTTCAAAACAGAATCCTTGATTTTAACTACTTTTTTCGAAACACTGTTGTATATCCATATATCATCATCCTGTCGAGCATAAAAATTATATTTTGACTCTTTCATAACTCTTTGCTCCCTTCTAATTCTTCAATTGCTTATTTATAATTTCAATTAATTCGCCAATTGTTAAGTTTTCATCAAAACTTAATTGCTCCTCTGAAAAGAAAATATTATATATATTTTCAATAACACAAATTATTTCCATCATTGTTAAAGAATCAATCCCTAAATCAAGAAATACTCTTGTTTGATTTGTAATCTCTTCAAAATCCAATGTATCTACATCTTTCAAAATCATTACCATATCTTTTAGATCCATCATGCCATTTCCTTCCAATGCTATTTTTTACTAATAATTATCAAATGATCCATATTTTTTTTCATATTTTAAAGCAAACCTAAAACAACATATTCCTATAACCATCCATACTATATTAACTATAAAATATGTTCCAACTAAACTGACTGAAATATTTGCCCCTAAGTATACTTTCCTTACTATATCTATTCCACTGGTAAACGGTATTAAATACACGAAATCATTTCTTGATGGAGACAGGGTATTAGTAATAAACAGTAAAAGTGTTTGTATTACAAGAACTAACGATCCCACACTCTTTTCACATACGCATATACTTCCAAAAATTAATCCCATACCATACATACCTATAAGAGTTGGCAGACTAATTAATATTGCTAGCGTCAGAATAGATATATCTTTGAGATTGTATCCAACTACAATACCAGCAAATAAGATTATCCCCACATATGTTACGAGATGGATAAGACAACTAACTAACAATCTAAAAAATAATATACCTTCTATGTGGTATTTTGACTGTAATCGAATTTCAAAAATCCCATGGGCTGTTTCTGATGAAATTGTTCCTGTGCAATACCCTAATGCAGCACTTGCATTTTGCCAAAAAATATAACCTATCAAGACCAATATATTTCCACTTTCTTCGCTCGTATTATAAAATGTTACAAAGCCTTCGCTAACCCCCATAAAATAAATAATTATAAATGTTCCCGTAAAAACAACCAAATCCATCAATAACCCTATGCGATATCTTAAATATTCTTTAAAATCTAAAATTATCTCCCACTTAATAGCATTTATATAACCTTTCATTTATTTTTCACCAGCCTTTTTTTCGCCATGTATATATTCCTAACCTCATCTATCCCTTTTGCACCCTGTATTTCCCCCATATTTTTACCATTAAATAAAAAAATATAATGATCGACCATTTCATTTAAAAACTCCAAATCATGCGAAGATACTATAAAGGTTTTTTGATATCTTGTAGCTAAATACTGAATTAAATTTTTCATTTCTACTTGCGAATCAATATCTAATCCATTTGATGGCTCATCCATTATTAAAACCTTCATATCTGTACACAATCCACATAATAGCATTGCCTTCTTTTTTTCTCCCATAGATAAAGTTTCAACCCTTCTCTCTAAAAATCCCTCAAAGTTTAATATACTAGAAAATTGCCTAATAAGGATTTTTACTTTTTTTTCTTTTACACCTTTCATCGCAGCAAAAAACATAATATTATCATATACTGTATTTTTATAACGAATTCCTCTTTCTCCCGCTGGAATAAGTACTACATTTTTTTTACACCACTCTAAATAATTCTTACTTCCATCTACTTCTATTGCTCCTGTTGAATATTCTAGTAACCCCGTCAATACTTTTATAAATGTCGTTTTTCCTGCTCCATTAGGTCCTAAAACACCCCAAATAGAGTTTTTATTTAAATCGATTTTCGTACTAAAGTCAAACAATACTTGTCGATTTTTATAAAACTTATTTATTTCTTTTATTTCTATCATTTTTTCTCCTTATCAATACTAACTTTGTTGAAAAAACTCTATACACATTTCATACAGTTTATCCATATCTTCCTTTTTTCCATTAATATAAACTTTCATACAAAACTTATCTGATAATACCTTCTTTATATTCCTTTCATTTTCCACCGTTATCCGTTCTGTTTTTGTATTAGATATATTCCAATCATACTTTTTCTGAAAGGGAAAAACTACAATGGCTATTACTTCTGTCAAATAATAATTTTTTAAAACTTGTATTGTGCGATTTATGTAATTAATATCATCATTATAATTTACACACAATATACAACAATCCGGTTCAAATGCAATTAAAGCATTTTGCTGGTGATAAGTTAAGAATCTTATATTTCCAAATTTGAGAGGAATAGTATTAGATTGTATTCCCATCAGAAGAATATCCTTACTTCCTATTTCAAAAAAACTATTATTAAGATATAAAATTTCTTCTTCTGGTATCATCTGGTATTGATTTTCATATCCATTAGAAAACGCTACGTCCATACCAAATAATTGTGCTGTAGGTTCTGTTCCAATCTGTCCTATTTCATAACCATCATTTAAAAATCTTCTTCTCAAAGCTAATTGTAAATTATACTTTCCTTGGCTTGGACTAGTTCCAACAATTGCCAGCGCAGGTGAATTCAACTTATGACAACTACCATAAGGAAATTTTGTAATATTGGTCTGTTTTATCAAATGAGTCATAAGAAAATTTCCATTTTTTCTAATTTTGTCTAATATTACTTCGTAGTCTTTCTGGTTAACTTCATCAAAAAAGAAACTATTTTTTTTATATTGTGCGCATTTTTCTAAAATTATTTTATTATAATTTTGTCTAACTATGCTATTTATAACTTTTAAATGCCCAACAATAATGGTATCGAAATCCTCTTCCCACTTTATATCAGAGAATGGTTTTACCTTTAAACTTACTATTGACTCACCAAATATAAAATCACGTGTACTCTTTTGTAAATTTGATGAATACTCATAGTCATAAACACCAGCTATCTTAAAATTTAGTAAATCTGAATTTGCCAATAATGCAATCGTTTCTTTATTACATGGGAAAATAATAGCTTTTTTTATTTTCTGAATATGCAACCAATTTTTCTTTTGTTCATTCATTTCAACTTTTTTTGGAAATTCTAAATTTACTATTGCATCATCTGACAATCGGTCTTTCACATCATCTATCTCTATATCTTTATTTTCCATCTTGTATTCTGCAATTTTAGCAGTAATATAAGGTGCTGCAAAACTTGAACCACTTACATATTTATAACCACTTTTTCCCCAAGGTAATCTCTGATTGCCCGCATATCCTAATACCTCAACCAAAGAATTTTTTATATAATAATATTGATTTGTATTTCTTACTAATCTATTCCATGACACACCAATAGTATTATCAAACGCCGCTGGATATGAAATACTTCCCTCATTATCATATGCAGATATAATAAATTGCTTTTTCTCACATAACTTGTTGCAAATATCGTACAAACGTTTGTATTCTTTTATATAAGTTATCCCATTACTAAGATGTATAAGATCAATATCTGAATAATTACCTTCAATATCTTTTAACACGTTGATTATTTCATCTTCTGTCGTTATATAACCTTCTTCAAACAATTTAAAAGATATGATTTCTAGCTGAGGAATAATTTTGTATAGTATGTATGCAATTGCAGTTCCATGACCAATATTATCCTCTTCACTATTACAATATAGCTTCGTCTTTACATGACTAATTTTACATTGTTTTAGCTCTTCTCTTTTCCCGTTGACTCCACTATCGATAATTGCTATTTTCATATTCTAATCTCAGTCCTTTAACTGTTATACAAAATTTTTAAATTTTATTTTTTGAAAAATAAAATTTAATCCAATCATAAAAATCCCTAAATGATTTTAATTTTTCAAATTCACTAAAGTCATTTGTAATTTTAATCATAAATGTTTCTTCCAACTCTATAATAACTTCTACAAATTGTAATGAATCCAATTGTAACGGTAAATCATAAAACTCTGGCTCTTCAAAATATATTCCCACCTTTTGAAAAATTTCTAATAATTTTTCTTCAATACTAAACTCTTCAATAAACATTACATTTCCTCTACTATTTCAATATTTTATAAAAGAGCAATTTCCCAATTAGTTATAAATGTCTTATTGTAGAAATTGCTCCTTCCTATAATTATTTATTTTTTATTATTTGTGTTCTGGAGTAACTTAGGTATACTCGATAAATTTCTTCTTTTTATAATGTTCCGTATCAATTTTTTCATATTCAGCCTCCTTTAGCCACATGCAAACAAACAGTTTTCATTACCTTCTCCGTATAGACATACATTCTTTTCATCCTTTGAAATTGGTTTTACTAGTACTTTCCGTTTCTTTTTGTCAGTTTTTTTCATCATTTTTCACCTCCTCATATAAATATGGTATTTACTAATATACATGAAGGACTTCCTCCGTATAATTAGCTCATAAATATTTGTATCTGTATTAAAACAAATAGTTATAATATCTATGCGAAAGAAATTTTTTCTCACAAAATCCATATATCATTCTACATTCATATACTAACAGTTTAAGAATTTAAACTTACTATCTACGTATCTACTAATATTGCTGGCACATTATATGTGGATCATAGGAATTGGTTATCCTTGTCCTCTCGACAAAGGATGATTAGCAAACCTGTAACATTCATCCCCTTACTTTCTTAAATGCTTTTTCGTTTTCTATTTAATTTAACTTTATTGTTTTCTTTTCCATTTTGCAATATTGTGTCCCTTATATGTTCTTTTTTGCCCTTGAATTGCCCAAAAATCAAATTATTTGATTGTTAACTTTGCATTCGGGTTACACTAAAACAGGATGCCCCCTGAAAAACACGCTAAAATCCCCATAGGATAGGCGCTTTGGGATTGTCAGATAACGGTTTTCGTAGTATGATTTTAGTGTAATGGTTACACTAAAACGGAGGGGATCAAATGTATTACGATTTTACTGTCCGGATACCCGCTGAAAAAGGTAAGATCATCACCCGAAAAAAAGGGAGATCAACCTACATTCTTTTTCAGTATGGCCAAAATGAATATTCTGGGTGAGATTCCATCAGCTGTCCGGTGATATGGAAATCACTTTTTATATTCTCTTTTGTGCATACCAAATCATAATTTCTATGAGAATATTGGTAAAGGCTGCTACGCACCGCAGATGCGGCAAGGCCTTGACGAATATTCCCATAGAAACGGACACGTAATCAAGCACCAAAAGGCGATTTCCGAGTACTGGAACTCTGATTTCCAAATTTCTGGATTGGAGATTTCGATCCGCAAGAATATTCACATGAATAATCCGGGCTGAAATCCATCACCTGTCCGGTGTATGGAAATCGCCACTCCGTTTTATTGGAAATCACAATTCCGCCAAAAGGGAAATCGCTTTGTATTCAAAACGTTTAGTGTAACTTTTTTGCAAAGTTAAGGTTGATATAACTATCAAAAACATTTATATCATATAAATATTTATGAAGTATCCCTCCATACCCGTTCATAAATCCAAAATTTATTTGTTCTTGCGGTAATAAATGAACAATTTGTTCTTCTAACTCATCTTTAACCAGCTCAACATCCCGATTTCTTGCAATTGATATCCCATATTCTTTCATTTTTTCCTGGGCAATTTTCAAAATCCACAAATTCCCACAATTACCATGGCACAGAGAATCACTATCTCTTTTCCAATACTCCTTCAATTTTTTATAAGCTCTTTTGATATCCAGTTCCAATCTATTTTTCCATTTTTTATCCTCTGCAAACTCATAACACAGAATTCTGGAATACAAAACTCCAGACGCACCATGGCACCATGCTACTGATCCAATAGGATTAGAAGATACTACTTTCCCCTGTTCTCTGGTATCTTTCCAATTATTTATTGCCGGATTATACAACGAATTTTCATAGTTCCAGGTCTTATCTGCAATTTCTTCATACATAGTTCGTCCTGTATACTTACTCAATGCAAGAATCGGAATTAAAATCCCACTATTCCCATGAGCTAAGCCAGACATTGGTGGAATTTCTTCTTGTATTCTCCATCCAATCCCCTGTTCTTGCACCTCTGCTGATTTTAATAAGATTTGAATAGCTTCTTCTCCGGTCTGCAAAAACCTCGCATTTCCCGTACTGCCATAAAGCAATAAAAAGCTCCACGCTGCTCCTGCATTTCCTGATAACAGATCATATCTCTGATCTTGTTTCAATAATTTTCTAACAATTTCGGAATGTTTTTCAGCATATCGCAAATAAATCTGTTCATTGCTTCTTTTATACAAACACAAATACGCATAAACGATAGATCCCTCTCCCTCATAAAGTCCAGTCTTACTGGAATCCAAATTTTTGAAAGAACGTATCCCATTTTCAGTATATATGAACATTTCATTTTTTAATGTATCATACACTTTCGTTGCCTGTGGTCTCTTCGCTGTTTTTAGCTCATAGAATAAAAGTAACATACCTGCAAGGCCACTATATAAATAATGATTCATTGGCAAAAGTCTCCAACTCTCACCATTTTGATCCGATAATTGAGTCGTTAACCAATTTACCTGTGTTTTCTCGCGATTCCATATTGCATGTCGTAATATCCTACTTTCTAATTGTTCTATTGTAACCTTCTCAAGTTGATTTCTTCTTTCCTTCCACTTTTTATCATCTATAGAATAGACATGATTTTCATAATTGCATCGGTTTCCTGAAAAAAGTGTAATTGCCATTCGAATATATTCTTTTTGTACGTTCATATCTGAAACACTCATTTTTTCGATTTTCTCAATGAATACTTCCCATGCCGTCTTTGAAAAATACTCTTTAGAAATTTCTTTTCCATTATGTATCAAATGTTTTCCATACACCGAACAGGAAAAATAAGGAATATTTCCATTTAACAAATCTTGAATTTCTCTCTCCACAATTTCCTGTTCCGCTCCATTTCTCCCTTTCCATAATGAATAGAATAAAGTTTCTCTTTCCGCCCCGTCTCTCATCACACTGGGATGATAAGAAGCAGACAACAGCATACTATATTGCTGTGTATTCATTGCCACATATCGGCTCTTTAAGTTCTGCAGAAAAGATGACCTTTGTAATAATTCTTCCTTATCTTCCAAAATTTTTACATACGCTTGTTCAAATCCATCCAATAAATCCTGTATATATTGAATCGGATCACAGTCCTTCCCTCTTATTTTCACTAAATTTTGAACCCCTTTTGTCTCAGGATATCGATATTCGATTCTCATATTTGCTGTTCTTCTATTAACGATTACCGGAACTTTAAAGCCATATTTCTGCCCACCTTTTCCTGAAATCCCACTACTATCGATGTTCAAATTTTGCCAGGCATAAGGAAGAAGCCCCGAACATAATACCGAATCTGCCAAATGCTGATTGATAGCGTCTTTTATTTCCTCTGTGTTATGTTCCCTTTTTCCATAAGTCAGAGCTTCCAAATCGACCAACACTGGATATTCCCCAGATGCAATCACATTTTCAAAATGCAGATCTCTTGTTCCCAGAAAATATACTAAAACAAGTTGTATCCCGAAACGCTGATAATATCTTTTCACTTGTTCTTCCGTATCGCAGCTATCGTGTTTCACGATACTGCACCAACTATGATTCTCATAAGATAGAATCGGATATTGATAACAATCTAATCCCACCTTATCAGATATCCATTTTAACAAGTTCAAAAATCCCAGTTCATTTTCCATACTTCTTGGCTTATATAACAACTCCAAGGAATCATCCAGTGTAACCACTACCACACTTTTCCCTTGATTATGCACATCAGACAACCCCGATTTTATATCCGTAATCCTTTTTATAGAAGTTCCTGTACAAAATTTCTTCTGAATCTCTATCTTGTTATCTACAAAATTTTCTACTATTTCAACGTAATATCCAACAGCTTGCTGAATTTTTTCTTCGATACATCTCCATAAAACCGGATATTTTTCAAACAGTTCTTCTTTAAAACCACTGGTTCCCACTATCTCTGAATGGAAAAACTCATACTTCTCTCTTTCATCTTTTCCTTGGAGTTTTTTCTGCTGTTTATACAGATGCATTTCTGCAATCAATGTTCTAAGGCATACTTCTTGCAATATATTTGCCAAATACATCTGCAAGCACTGACATACGTGCTCAGAAATCACGTCAGAATTTTTGCCTATTTTTTTTGCGAACAATACCTGTCCATATTGTAAAAAAGAATCATAAAATCGTGGAAACTCAATACTTTCCTCTAATTTCTGCTCTATTTGTAAGTTCTGTTCCAGGCAAATCATGTTATGATAAAATCCCATAAAACGTTTCTTTAATTTCACATTCTCTCTAACTGCATACTCATTTCCATTCACATATCCATAAAAATTTATGTTCTCTTTATACATCTGATCGAACATTGTTTCTCCCAACAGATTTCTCCAATATTTCTTTCTTGCCTCAGACTGTTTTTCTTCACAATTCATTGTTTCATATATTCGCTCCGACAAATAATACGATTTTTTTAAATTCATCTCTCTCTTCCTCCGCCACTCTATAAACATACATATAAAATGAGCAGAATGCTTTTTCACCACACTCTGCTCATAAAAATTTTTTTATATTTTAACAACAATAAATTGTCAAAAATGCACTGCACCCTACGGTGTGTGAAGATACTATTTCATTCTCTTGATCTTCTGGTATCATTTTTTCGATTTCCTGCATTTCTTCCAATAAATTCCCCGCATACATTTCTAACACTCTACTATCTGCCATTTTCCATTTCTCCTTTGAACTTCGATACTCACACATTAAAAAATGTTATTTTCGTAATAAATATTTTTTCTTTTTCTTCATATGTAATAAGCCCCTGATGTTTATCTACTATTCTCTGCATACTTTTTATCCCATATCCATGTACACCCCTTTCTTCTTTTATTGTTTCAAAAACACCTTGTTTTCTTATGCAAGGCATTTCAAACGTGTTAAGCAACTCTATTGAAAGTAACTGGTTGATCTGTTTAATCTGAATTTTTACCCATTTTTCTTCCGTTTTTACCAAACAACAAGCTTCGATTGCATTATCTAATAAATTACCAAATAGGGCACACGTCTCCTGCTCTGTTGTTGGAATTCCGGTCAATAACATGGTATCTATTTCATATCGAATACCTGATTTTTGTGCCACCACTCTTTTTTGTTCCAAGATAAAGTCTAAGATTTTAATTCCTGTATAGACCTTAGGTACTGTTCTTTGGAATTCGTCACTTATTTGCTTTATATACTTCTGCAGATTCTCATATTCCTCATTTTTAAGATATTCCTGAACAACCAGAAAATGATGCTTTGTATCATGGATCAATTCTCGATTTTGTTCCATAACTTCTATCATTTCACAATATTTTTGATGCTGTAATTGTTCCTCCATGACAAGAGTATTGTTTTCTTCTTGAAGAATTCTATTTTTCACCCATAAGATCAGCAAAAAAATAAGCACGGCAATTACGACTGACATAGAAACTAGCGATTTACTTCCTTGCAATTCTCGTCTTCCCATCGCCATATCTGAAATAATCACTTGATATCCTCTCACCAAAATAGAAAAAGATACCCCCATCATTAAGAATATATATTTAAATCTGTCAATACTTTTTTCTACCTCATATTTTTTAATACTACTTAAAATACAAGCAGCACAACTTCTACTGCAAAAATAGATTACTATTTTCTCTATCTGATGTCCTGAAAAATAAATGTTCTCAGCAAACATATCTTCTATCATACACATCCCGAAGAAAGCAAAGAAAAAATCTAGCAATGCAATACTTGAAAAATAAACAATTGTTATACTTACCAGAAGAATAAAGTCCTTTCTTTCAATAAGCAAAATTATCAATACTACTAAAATGATAATAAATAAAAACATCGTATTAGAAAAAAATAAGATGCTTCGATTGATTGCCATTAACACACCTGTACTCCAAATGCTGATTTGCATCACCACTCGTTGCCACTTTAATAGCTGGGTCTTTTCAATACATGTAGCATATAAAAACTGATAGTATATCCATATTTCCCACAAGGACAAAAACAATAATAACACTTTTCCTGTAAATGCTTGTAGCATCTATCTCCCTCCCCAATATTTCGCAATATCTAATTTCACCTCTTTTAACCGATAGCGACTAATGGAAAGTTGGCTCTGATCACTTAAGAATAATTTATTTCCTTCCAATTTCAAAATGTGTTTGGCATTCACAAGGTACGCACGCTCTATCTTTAAGAATCCATTTCCTTCTAAAAGTTCCCAAACCTGATTTAAAGAAATCCTCTCCTTATACTCTCCTTCTGTCGTCACATAATACACATATTTTGTTTCTTTCCCTTTATACACATATATAATATCTCTAAAATATATTTTCTTTTGTATCCCATTTGTTCCTACAACACGGAATTGTGCATACTCATGTTGTATTTGATTTAATAATTTACGTGTAATCTGTGGCAAGCGTATCTCCATATCCTCTTTTAATATATATTGATACGCACTAATCTTATAGCTTTCCACCGCATATTCCATATACGCAGTAATATAGATAATATAAAGATTCGGCACGTTTTTTTGTAATCTTTTTCCCAACTCTAATCCATTCATTTCCAGCATCTGAATATCTGAAAACAGAATATCAAAACGTGTCTTTTTCTGGACCTCCTCTAAAAAATCTTCCGCACAATCATAGCTTCTGATTTCTACTGACTCCTGCTCTTTTAAAATCTCCTTTATACATTGATGAATCTTCAATCTCATGATTTCTTCATCATCGACAATTCCTATTCTTATCATGTCTATTCCCCTCAAAATGTGTAGTATTCTTTCTTATTCACGTCATAAAGAATTGCTTCTTCTTGAATATATAATTTAAATGTTTTCTCCCATAAGTTCTCATTGTCACTTTTGCTAATGATTTTTCCAGAATGATAGATGTATGTCCCTGTATTCTTATTTTTTATATTCCCTAAGATGTCATTCACTGCCTCCGACACTTTCATGGAATGTAACTTTGGATTCCACTTCCCTAAAATCTTCCGTATTGCGCTTTTATTTAATGCAACTTTTTTTCCAAAATATTGAATGGGAAACACTTCTTCACGGGTTAAACATAAAAAATCAAGAACTGTTTGAAAAATTTCTTCTCCGTCTGCATAGGAAAATCCCAATTCCAAATATGCATACATATGCCAAACAGCTTTTTCTAAATAAGAAAACTCTCGACTTTCTCTATATTTCTCCGTTAGATAAACAATACAATTCAATAGAACTTGTTTACTAGATATGCCTGTACTCTCTGTTCCTGAAAGAACCAATTTAATGGTCTGAACCTCAACACCGTTATATAACATTTTACTACAACCTCCTTTATTTCCATAGTATCTCGATATTTCGTATTTGTAAATATATTGCAAATACGTAAATTCATTTCTGTCAATACTATTGCTAAAATGAAAGAAGGAAGCAAAGGAGGTTTCAACATGCAAATTGGTGAACGTATTAGATGTTTACGCATTTCCAAAGGATTAACACAGTATGATCTTGCCCAAGCTATTCATATTTCATCTAGTGTGCTGTATCGTTGATATTTAACATTATTACTGCAT